>Ga0315312_1000959_pt1 | contig 26096 bp, 26 predicted proteins | sample TDP7_MG_FD_203629 | JGI IMG/M metagenome (GOLD analysis project Ga0315312, IMG submission 203629) | Freshwater sediment microbial communities from Lake Towuti, South Sulawesi, Indonesia - TDP7 | ecosystem: Environmental > Aquatic > Freshwater > Lake > Sediment | place: Indonesia: South Sulawesi... | reverse complement strand
AAACTCCATGCTAAACAACAAAGAACCCTTAGTCACAGGCGTCGACGGCTACAAAGCCCTCCAAATAGCCCAAGCCGCCCTAAAATCCGCCGAGAAATGCAGAACAATTAAGCTTGGATGAACAAAGCAGAAATTAAATTGTTTCAGCTACCCTTTTCCATTTCTTCTTTCAGGTTAAAGGGTTTACCCTCCAGAAGGATGTTTTTGGGCATTTGGGCCCTCCATTTTCGTAGGAATGGCAATTCATCCTTTTCTTCTCGCAGTTCGTCTGGTAACATTTCAGGAATTTCATCTCGAATAGGGTACCAGCGCAGACACTTAGGACAAATAATGACGCCTTCCACGATTTCCTCCTTTTCCTCGAAGACGTGCAGTTCAAGGGGGTAATACTTGTCAATGGGACAGGCCAAAATCTCCATTAACTTCCTCTTGATGTTTCTTCCCTCCTAGTTAATTGAATTGTTGGATAATTAAGGCTATAAAAGATTTGCTAGACCGCCAACTAATTTAATCGCTGTATTCTTATATCTAAGACAATTTGAAACCAGTTCGGCCCAACATCCCTAACAATTCGACTAAAGGGCACTTCAAAATCAATGTTAAGATTTCGAAGTTTTTCTCGAACCTTTGCTTCGGCCCTCTCCATGGGGTTTTCGGGCTTTTTGGCATGTTCGAAGTCATAGTAGTGGATCCATCCTCCAACAGGCTTGAGGGCGAGTAAAGCATAATCAAGATATTCATAGGCCTTCTCAGGGAGGGGCATAAGCACCCGATCAACCTCATTTTTTAGGGTTTGTTGTATTACGCCTTTGGCGTCTCCCTGGATGGCTACCACCCGTTTTTGGACCTTATTGAGTAGAATGTTTTCGAGCATGTAGTGAACCGCGTCGGGGTTGAGATCAATGGAGTAGACTTTTCTGGCCTTAGCATGTTTGGCGATAAGAATAGAATAACACCCAACGCCCGCAAACATGTTGACCAACACTTCGCCAGGTTGAACCCGTTGGGTAATTCTCATCCGCTCATGGGACAGGCGAGGCGAAAAGTAGCACTTCTCTAGGTCAACCCTGAAAACGCAACCATATTCTCTATAAACGGTCTCGGTTTTCTTTTCGCCGGCAACCCACTCCAGCCTGCGCAAGCGGAACTCGCTAGAAACCGGGCTTGTTTGTTGCAACACAGTTTTCACGCGCTTGTGGGTCTGCAGAAGGGCCTCAGCGATGAGCTCTTTTCTCTTTCTAAGGGGCTCAGGAACTCGAATGATCGCAATGTCGCCGATAATGTCATATGATTGGAAGAGGAGACCTAGCTCCCATGATTCAAGCTTGTCCGAGAGGATGTCTCGTAATGTGACAGGGCTCAACCTCCTACTTCTCATCTTTGCTGTCTAAATGTGGTTGGACTTTACGTTTATAGGTAACATTTTTACACAAAAGGTTTATTTAGCTTCGAAGGATGTTTAAATGCCATGCCTGAAAAGTGGTTCAGCAGGGAAAGATTGGTCAATGCTTTAAAGGGGCTCAGAATTCTTCATTTTAGGATATCCCATTCTTCCCTCCTAACCGTCTCCATACTTTCGATTGCTCTTTTCCTCGCCTTTATGGTGAGGTTGTTACCTCTCCGTTGGGGATACTATCTGTCAGAATTTGATCCCTATTTCCATTATCGTTCAGCGGAGTACTTGGTTGAAAACGGCTATGCCGCATGGGATTCATGGGTTGATTATATGAGGTGGCATCCATTTGGACAGCAGATTTCGAGGGTTTCTTATCCCGGGATAGCGATGACCACCGCATCATTGTATGTTGTGTTAAGGGCTCTCGGTTTGCCCATAACCTTATTTCAGTTGCATATTATATTTCCAGTAATTATGGGAACACTGGCATGTCTAGTCATATATTTTTTTGCTAAAGACATTGGCGGTAAGGAAGCCGGCCTTTTTGCAGCCTTGTTTCTCGCCTTAAACGCATCTTATATTGGACGCACCTCGCTCGGTTTCTGTGACGACGAAGCCGTGGGAATTTTTGCCCTCCTCTTATTTTCCTTCTTCTTCCTTAGATCCATTGAAAAAGAGAGGCCTCTGAGGAGCAACTTAATTTATGCTGTCGGCGCGGGGTTGTCCCTTGGTTACATGTGCACTTCTTGGGGGGCTGCTCGATACCCTATTTCAATGACCGCTCTCTTTGTTTTCATTTTAATCTTGCTTCGCAGGTATTCGCCCCATTTGCTCTTGTCTTACGGTGTATCTTTTGGCATTGCTTTCTTCATCGCGGCTCAGGTTCCGACTCTGGGAGGATTCAGATTTCTCATAGAGACTTTCAACCTGCCCGTGCTAGCAGTATTCTTGCTATTGTGTTTATGTGAACTGTTCCGTCACGTTCAAAGCCTAAAAACGAAGGTTATCTTAACCTCCTCGTTCTTTGTCCTCGCCGTTGCCGCGTTTTTCTTAGCGGGAGAGCTTGGATTCTTTGGTGCAACTCCAGGCAAGTTCCTAACTGTTTTAAATCCCCTGGTAAGGGGAGTTATTACAGAATCAGTTGCAGAGCACAGACCTGGGGCATGGGCATCTTTTTACTACGAGTATGGAATAGGCGCCTTTCTCATACCCGTCGGTTTGTTCTTTGCCTTGCAAAACCCCACTAACAGAAACATTTACTTGAGCATTTTCACCTTGACCACGATATACTTCGCTAGTTCCATGATACGATTGACCTTGCTTATGGCTCCGGCCTTCTGCATCCTCTGGGCAGTCGCCTTAGTTAGAGTGTTGAGACCCTTTGTTGCTGTTATGAAGGAGGCTCCAGTAATTCCGAGGCGGAAAATGCATTTTGGGGCCCATGTTGGAAAGGAGTTCAGCGCAGCCTTCATCATAATAATGCTTATCTTACTAATATTTCCTTTTTACCTGCCTGAGTTAAGACCCTTTACGCACGCGTATTCACCTGCTACAATTGCGGCAGCAAGCGCACCCATAAGACCGAGCGAAACTGTAACCGATTGGCTTGACACCCTAGAATGGATGCAAGTGAATTTGCCTTCAACAGCGGTAGTTTGCAGCTGGTGGGACTACGGCTACTGGATAAGCATTCTCGGAAACCAAACGACCCTCGCCGACAACGGCACCATAAACACAACCCAGATAGGAACAATAGGATTAATGTTTGTATCCAACGAAACCGAGGCCATTAAAATTCTAAAGACATATGATGTGACCCACGTTGTCGTCTTCACTACCTTCTCTGTGAACCAACAGTATCAAGTAGTGGAGTACGGTTGGGGTGACGAAGGCAAATGGCATTGGATGCTACGAATCGCCGGATCCGTTTATCCAGAGCTTGGTCTAAACGAGTCAGACTATGGAAACTGGACTCAGCAGGGAGGTTGGCAATGGAATGAAAATGGCACGAACACGGTTATTTACAAGTTAATGCATTATGGAGCAGAAACTAAGGCTTTGGGCACGTCAACAATTAGTTTAGAGTATTTTAGGCCAGTGTATCTTTCTAGGGCAGATTCTAGCCGGACCGGAGGCGTGTACATACTCGTATGCGTCTATGAAGTCACATATTAGTTCGCAGAATGTAAGCCGATGCAGATGATACATTCTTCCCATTCTTTCAACGATTCCCACAAAAATTATCCAGCGACTGCCACGCGGTCCAGCCAGGAAGCCGCCCACTCTAATCTAGAGGGAAGATAGTCACGCACCCGTTCAACATCGCTTTTCTTGATAGCTTTAAGAGCGACCAGAGAGAGAAAGTAAACCGCAGCGCCAACGACCACGTAAAGGGGAAGCAGATACAGGTTAAAAATGAGTTTCTGCATGAACACCACGGCTATTGCCATAAAAGTGGAGGCTGCTAAGGCTTTCCACAGCGCCTCCCTATCAAAGGTTATTCCTAGGTATTTTTTTAGAACGTAAGTTCCTAGCCCGAAGCTTACAATGGAAGTGAAAACCCTAGCCAAAGCTGACCCGGTCGTGCCTAGGTTGAGATGAGCCAAGGTGACATAAGATACAACAGTGTTTGTGATTATGGAGGCCAAGGTAAGCTTTAGCACGATCTTGGTGCGTTCCATCGTCATCAATGTCGGGCCGATAGCGAGTCCTACTGCTTCAAAAAGCGAAGCAAAACAAATGATGGTCAAAGGGACCACAGCGGCGACGTAATCTAAACCGGCTAACAAGACTATTACGGGGTATGCTAAAGCCGTGAGCCCGAGTATGAGCGGAAAACTGACTAACATCACTCGTATTGAAATGTAAAAGGCCTGTCTTAAAGTATCCTTTCCCTTTCGTGCGTGCAGTTCTGAGAGTTGTGGGAACAGAGCAGTAACAATTGACACCGAAAGCAGCCCAGGAACGGCGGCGGCTGTAACCGCCACATGATAAACACCTAAAGCAGCCTCACCTATAAATGGTAGGATTAACAGTCGATCCACCCAGCTCGCAACGAAAGAAAGGATGTTAGAAATGTAAAGAGGATAGCAGAATTCAAATAGCGGCTTTGCAGGGTGGGGTTTTTCGAATATACCAATAAATCTAGCGGTTAAAATTAATTGTGCCAAAGTAGAAACCATGAGACCACCTAGCCAGCCATAAACGACGCTGTATAGCTCCATGCCTGCGTAGAGCAGATAAATGGCAAGAGATTTCTCCACAACATTGTACATCAAACTTATCATGGCTATTTCCCGAATCTTCTGTAAGCCTTGCATAAAACCCGCAAACTGATGCGTTGGAATGATGAAGAAAGCAGTGAAGGCGAAGACCTGAAACAACGGAGCCCATATGAGTGTGCCTGATAAAACTGTGGATATCCATTTTGCAGAGATAAAGAGCGCCACAAATAAAACAGTGGAGATTAAAAAAGAGATCTGTAACACGCGGGTAACCAGAGATCTCGCCTTTTCTATTTTTCCTTCGGCGAGATATTGAGCAATGTATCTTGTTGAAGCCGCAGGTAAAGCGAACGTACCAAACATCTGAACTAACATATACATGAAGGATAAGATGGCATAGATACCTATCTCGGGGCTTGGAGGAGGGGGAAGCAATCGTACCAGAATGAAAAGATACGCAAAACCAATAATAGAGGACGCGATCCCCTGAAAAAACATGTAGGTAGCACCTCGCGCAACCCGCGCCACCGGACGAAGAACACGCGGCACCTAACACTTCACCGTTCTTAGTTGCGTGCCTACAACCTAATAAATTTAAAGTTGCCCCCTAATCCATTCACATTAAGGCGTCAATCTATTTTCACAGTTCATGAAAGCAAGTGATTCAACATTCTAAAATTTTAGTTATGATCTTCAATTCATAATCGGCGATACTACCCCATTCATATCGCCTGACAATTTTTAATCCCTTATCTCCCAATTCCCTTTGAAGCAAAGGGTCATCTAACAAAGCTAGAGTGGCCTTTGCTAATTCGTTTTCATCACCAGTTTTTACATAAACTATACTGTCACTGTACCACTCCTCATAAACCGGAAGATCGTAGGCAATTACAGGCAGTCCACACGCCATAGCCTCCCGAACAACCAATGGATTGCCTTCCAGGTAGCTTGGAAAAATGAATATTTTACCTCTTTTCAGTAAATTGAACTTTTCCTCCTCGGATACGAAACCGGTTACAGTGACGTTTTTCCATAAGTTATACTTTTCAATTAGTTCCTTTACCTTTCTTGTATATGGTTCTGATCCGCCCCCTATAACCACGAGTTTTGCATCAGGCCTTTTTCGGACAACCTTGATCCATGCCTTGATTAAATCGAGAGCGCCTTTTCTGGGAATTATTGCACCTAAGAAGCAGCCATCAAAGTATTTTTCCTTAGCACTTATGGATTGAATGTAATCAAAATCTACGCTGGCTGCAACAGGATAAATTCTTTCTTCGTCCACCCCCATTTTCACAAGCAATTTTTTAATATAGCTCGAAACGGTGAATATGGCAGACATTTTCTTTATAAGAAAATTTCTGTTACATTTTTTTAAAGTGAAAAAAAATCTCTTCGGTAAATCTTTAAAGTAAGCAATCCCAGCCCTTGTTTCGGTGTAAGCCAAAGTTTGTCTGAAAGATGAGAATATGCTGACATCATCTGGATGAAAAAGGTTGATGCTTCCAATGAGTGGAATTCCTAATTTTTTCTTCGCGATGACAGACGCGATCACGTAAGGGAAAGGCTCGCCTGGACAATAAATGAAATCAAAATCTTGTTTAGGAATCATCTTGATCATTTTCCTAATATTTAGGAAGTCCTTCAACTCGCCCAAATTGAACCGCGTTGGCTCAAAGGTATACGTAAAAACCTTTAGTCCATATTTTTCACATAGGCGGCGGGCATAGTTAGACTCAATTATATGGACTTCATTCCCAAGTTTAATCCATCTTTTACATATCTCTATGAATTGCCTTTCTCCTCCGTCGTACACTAACTCTGCTTTGGCTGGACGAAAGATAGGAAAGAAACAAAGAATCCTCATTTTTTATCGCCATTCTACTTTCCTAAGCATGCCGACAGTCGAAGCCTTTTTGGAAATTATCGACTGGGTCATTTTCAAAAGTATCTAAAGCTATGACAAAAACCCCCATTTCTATGAGGCTCACCTTTTCATCTTCACGTATTTTTCAGGTTGCAACCATCCTTTAAGGTATTTTAACCAAAAACGGGTGTTCCATAAAATAATTTCTGGATTCTTCATGGCGATTGCTGGTGGGATAGCTTTCAAAGGTGCTGTGAATACCCTCCTAATTAGAAGATGAAATAAGCTTAAAGCATGAAAACCATGCAATATTCTATCTCCTGCACCGAACCACGCTCCCTTTTTCTCTACATAAGTGACATAGTGTATTCCACTTGCCTCAATTACGATATGAGTCCATCCGTGTTTTTCCATATAGGATCTTATATACAAATTTTCATTCACGCCAAGAATAGATGGTATTTTAATGCCTTTAACTGCCTTTTTTAGCATAAGGGTTGAATAAGTGTGAAAGGAAACTTTCTTGAGTGCCGGAACCCACTTGCACCAAAAGTTCGCGTATTTTGTTCTTAAAAAGTTAGTTGGTGGACCTGTATACACCACTACTGCGCCAATTTTTCGTTTCTCATCAATCAAAGAAACTGCTTTCGAAAACCAATCGTAATTATGAAACACCACATCTGAATCAACAAACATGAAGATCGGTGTCTTTACCAAGTTGATGGCCATTTGCCTTGCGTAGCCTAATCCCACATTTTCAAAATGGATTTCAGCGTTGTGTTTTTTTGCTATTTCTATGGTTTTGTCTGTGGAATAATGATCTATGATGATCAACCTATTTATAGGGACGGATTTCTCTATGCTGGTCAAGCATTCGTCAAGGTATTTTTCACTTTGATAAGTGCAGACTACTACATCTATCCTCACTAATGTGCTTTCTCCTGATTCGCGCGGGTTTGGAATAACTTTTAAAATGAACGCGCATGATATTAACCTTTAGTCTTACCTTTTGAGATCTGCATTAAAGTTCTTAATCGCAGATTTTTCAGTTTTTATGGAAAAAATTTATTCCTCTCCTTGAATCATTGGTTAAGGAATATGTGCTCACTGGACATTGGCTGTGGAGAAAGAAAACGTTGCGATATTGGAGTCGACGTAAGGAAACTTGAGGGTGTCGATGTAGTTTGTGACGTTAGATATCTGCCCTTTAAGGGCGATTGTTTTAATAAAATTTTTTCGAGCCACGTGCTTGAACATATTAGTTGGCGAGAAGTTTCAAGTGTTTTAAAAGAGTGGGTTAGAGTAACAAAGCCGAACGGAGTTTTTGAGATACTTGTCCCGAACCTCAGATCCTATTATTTTCTGAGGGTATTAATCTTTAACCAGATCAGAATTAATGAAAAAGGGTATGACCTCCAATTAATTTGGGGAGGTCAAGATTATCCATTTAACTTTCATAAATGTGGTTTTACAGCCAAGATGCTTAAAACTCTCTTAAAAGAATATGGGGTGGATAGTAAAATCGTTCGTAAAGAGTACTTGGGATTACCTTTGCATAAAAATCGATTTTTCAATTGGATTTATCAAAAAATAAAACTCGGAAAAATTATAAGTTTAATCTTTCCTTCTTTAGGAAAAGAGATTCATCTTATAGGCAAGAAAACGGAGAAAACGATTTAACATCTAGACTTAGTGATTCCCACGCAACAAGGGAATAGATATGAGAGAACATGCATGTTAACTGGTATTGTTCGAGGCTGTAGGATGAATCCCAATATTAATATTTATCTCGCCTTGCGTAGATTCATTAAGGAACCTAACTGCAAACACTTAACTTTCCAATTAGAGAAACCTTATTGTTAACCCTTTCACAGTATGAACAAGAAACAAACAAGAGGCTGAAGAATGTGGGGCCTATGGGATAAGACCTTTGGAGTCACATAGAAGATGCAGAAAGCAATATTTAAAGAGGAAATAAAGCATTAAAACCCTTAATCGAAGCACTTAGGACGCCATCCGGGGAATTGAGTTGAAGATTTGCTATGCGGACGATTGCGTATCTATTCACACGGAGCGATTCCTTAAGCACTTCAGGGATAGATATAACCTCCATGTTGTTTCATTTGCTGAGCCGAAAAAAATAGAGGGCATAACCTTTCATGGGTTGAACACGGAGAAAGTTTCGGGGATCGAAAATGTTTTTAAGCCCCTATGGTACCCCAGAGGACTGCTAAACGCCGTCCTCTTGAAGGCGATAGTGCGCCGAGTCAAGCCGGACATACTCCATGGACACTATGCTTTTAATTATGGGGTCTACTGCGCCCTATCAGGCTATCATCCATTCCTCCTGACCTGCTGGGGTTCCGACATTTTGCTATGCCCTAAGTCCCTACCCCACCGACTCCTAGTGACATTCGCGTTAAAGCACGCGGACGTGGTCACCGTTGACTCCATGGCGGTCCTGGAGGGAGCCATCTCCCTGGGCTATCCCAAGGAAAGGATTTGCTATTTCCCCTGGGGTGTGGACCTAAAAGAATTCAATCCGAAGATCGATGGTGCCCAAATAAGGCATGAAAGAGGTTGGAAGGACAATCCCATCGTTATCTGCGTAAGGGGCCACAGACCCGTCTACTCCGTCGACACCTTAATCAGATCAATTCCCATAATCCTCAGCAAAGAGCCACGAACTAGGTTCATCATAGGAAATGAGGGCCCCCTCACCCCCTACTTTAAAAAACTAACCAAAAAATTGGGAATAGAAAAATACATTTGGTTTGCCGGCTATATTCCCCACGAAAGGTTAGCCGCCTACTTCAACACCAGCGACATCTACATATCCACCAGCCTAAGCGACAGCACATCAGTCACCCTATTAGAGGCCATGGCGTGTGGCTTGCCACCCGTGCTCACGGACATCCCTGCGAACAGGGAGTGGATTGAAAACAACACCAATGGCTTCATAGTGCCAAAGGAAAATCCCGCTGAAGTGGCGGAAAAAGTGGTTGCACTTATCGAAAATGAAAGCCTTAGAAAGGAGTTCGGTTCAAAATGCCTCAAAATAGTGGAAGAAAAGGCCAACTGGGTGAAAAACATGGAAACCCTCGACGCCATTTATCAAAGGTTAATATGAAATGCACTTTAAGGGCCACTACAACTTCAGGGCAGCAAATTTCAGAAAAATACTAATTACCCGTATTCCCTAGACTATGTGAAAAACCATGCCGAGTAAAAAAGCATGCCAAAAAATTCTCATGATGCTCGCCTGTATGAAGGAAAAAGGGAACTAGCATATGTAAGGTGAAAAACATTGGGGTACGAAGAGATTAAGAAGGAGAGGAAAACATGGGATGAGAAAGCATTAAGCGCAGAGGATGAAGCCAAGGTAAGAGGGTGCAAAGACATTGATTTTTTAAAGAAAAACATTGTCAAAGTCCACAAGTTCTTAGATAAGCGAGCTATTAAGGGATTAATGTTAGATGTGGGATGCGGAAACGCACAGTTTACAGTCAACGTGGCCGATCTCTTCAACTTTGTTGTTGGGATAGACGTTTCTAAGGAAATGATTAAACGTCAAAAATTAAAGTTAGGCAATGTCGGTTTTGTGTTAGGTTCCGCAACGAATTTACCTTTTAAAAGTATGGTTTTTGATTCTGCTGTTAGCATCTCAACACTACAACACATAAGACCTATAACCAACTTGAATAAGACTTTATTAGAAATGTCAAGGTGCTCAAGAAAGCGCTCTTTCATTTATTTGACTTTTTGGAACTCAAGTAACTCACCAACATCCATAATTAAGCAAATTTTAAGCGTTGAAGGCTACAAGTTAAGGGAATCGTTAATCTCTAGGTTGCGTTTAAAGAGATTTGTAAAAATTTGGGGCATAAGGGATTTTAGTTACGGACATGAACTTTTTGATGAAATATGTGAGCTAATAGACTCAATCCAGCATACGTTCACGGTGTTATGAAAATCGACGAAACGAGCTTATGCCCGATTTTCGAAACGGCAGACATTTCACGGTAAATACCACAGAAACACCCCTCCAAAATAAAAGCTCGAACGTATTAAGACTTTCAAAATTTACTTACTTGTTGTTCCTTCCTGCTTAACGTGGTTTATATACTTTCTCAGGCCTACATGGAAAGGTGTTTTCGGTTTCCACTCCAGCATCCTTTCGGCTTTTTCAATGCTTATCTTGGCCCCTTTAAAATCTCCTGGTCTGGGTGGTTGGCGATCAATCAAGACATCACCGAAGATTCGCTTTAGGCTTTCTACTATCCGGTTTATGGTTACAAACTCGGTTCCCCCAAGGTTAAAAATTTGATTCTTCCCGAGTTTCGACAAGGCGGCCACGTTTCCTTCGGCTAGATCTTCAACGTATATGAAGCATCTTCCCTGACTCCCATCTCCAAGGATCGTTACTGGTTCTTTTCGCATCGCCTTTCTCACAAAAATGGCTATTGCCATGTTTGACCGCATTCTAGGCCCGTAAGGTATGTCGTACCTCAGGATTGTGTAAGGCAGTCCGAAATGATTTTGCCAAGTAATTACAAGGTGTTCCTGACCAATCTTGGTCTTTGTGTAAATGTGTTCAGGGGGAGGTAGGAGACAGTCTTCGGTAACAACTCCCTCAGTTCTACCGTATACCCATGTGGTGGAAGCCAAAATGATTCTTTCCACCTCGCGAGAACTGCAAGCCTTCAACAGGTTAACCGTCCCAACTTCATTGATGTTGATGCAAACGCTCGTGTTAGACACGGCAACGCCTACGTCTGCGATGGCAGCCAAATGATACGCGACTTCAACGTCTTTACAGGCCAATAGAATGTCTTGATCATTAAGGAGGTCCCCTTGAAACCATTCCACATCATTTCTTGAGGGCTTAATTTGATCAAAAACTCGAACATCATATCCCTTATCAACCAATTTGTCTACCAGATGACTTCCAATGAATCCTGATCCACCAGTTACGAGAACAACCAAACATTTCATCCTCCTTAGAGCTCAGACAATGTTTCATTAATTTTTTCAATTACATATTGCGCATCTTCTAGGTTCATTTGGGCATACATGGGTAGGCAAACCATCCTTTCGCAAACCTCCTCAGCCACTGGAAAGTTTCCCCTTTTTGCGCCTAATAATTTTTGGTATATTGGTTGCAGGTGAAGTGGCGGCCAGTAGACCTCGCCCCCACATTTTACGCCCTTCTCCCTTAAGTCCTGCTTAAATTCGTCTCGGCTTATTTCGCGATCTAGAAAAGCAACGTATTTGTAGTAATTGCTAACCGCGTTTGTCGGCATCTCTAACGGCTTTATTCCATTCATTTTATTCAGTTCCTTGTCATAGTATCGGGCTATCCTGTTTCTCTTTTCAATAATTTCAGGCAGCCTGGCCAGTTGGACCATCCCAATTGCCGCATTTATCTCAGGCAACCTCCAATTGTATCCTAGTTCAACTATGATGTTACTATTGAAATTTTCCTTCCCTTGGTCTCTAAGCACCTGCGCCTTTTCTGCCACCTTCGAATCGTTAGTGGTTATCATGCCCCCTTCACCCGTCGTCATAACCTTAGTCGGATAAAAGCTAAAGCACCCCACATCGCCAAGGGATCCAGCCGGCTGCTCATCAATAGTGGAACCTTGGGCGTGGGCCGCGTCTTCGATTAAGAATAATTTATGGTCATCGCATATTTCCTTTATCGCCTTGATTTCGGGACAAATCAACCCGCCAATGTGGACAGCCATCACGCCCTTAGTTTTAAGGGTCATGTATCTTTGGACATTTTCGGCGTCAATGCAGATACTCTCTGGATTTATGTCGGTGAATACGGGCTTTCCTCCGGCGAAGAATACGGTGGCCGCAGTTGCGGTAAAGGTGTTTGTCGGAACCAGCACTTCATCTCCACTTTTTAGTCCCATGGTTCTTAGGGCAATTTCTAAGGCGCTTGTCCCTGAATTAACGGCTACAGCATAATTTGTTCTGCATAAGTTTGCAATTTTTTTTTCGAATTCCTTGGTGTATGTGTGCAAAGTGAGCATTCCAGATTGAAGAATCTTTTCCACATCGGCCTTTATGCGCACCACATCTTCGATGGGAAAATACGTTTTTATGGGAGGAATCGTCTTAAGCAATACTATCACGCTGCCCAATCTCTTTTAATGTAGAAAGAGTTTATAATTCTATGGAATTTAAGGCGCTTGATAATCTTTAAATAAGCTTAAAGGAAATGCAAATGAAGAATAAAACAGCACCAGATATCGAAGTTAAAAAGGAGCCGAAAATTTGAAAGTTGATCTGGTCATGTGGGCTAAAGACGGATCCAAAACTTTGTCCATAGTCTTCAAAAGAATAGAAGAAGTGATTCCTAGCGAGAATGTAAATCAAAAAATATTTGTTGATGATCACAGCGTAGACAATTCTGTTAAGATCGCTACCACAAATTCTTCAGCGTGGGCCACTACTACGTTCCATACCCCAACCTGCTAAAAACGTTCGTCACCAAAGTCTTGACTAGATTTCTCATCAACAGGTTCACGTTGCCGTTCCTCAGAAAAGCAAATATGTACAACGACTTGGATTACGACGCGGCTCGTTGGAATTACTATTTCTATAAGAAAGGCGCTAGCTGACCATTTCCTCGAATTTTTTGGCGATCTCGTCCCACAAAGCCTCGCTTAGAGAAGACGCGAAAGTCAAAGCGCGCGTGTTTATGAAAGAAGTGGAATACAAATGAAGTAAACACACCATTCAAACGACGATATATGCATGCGCGCGATTCGAACCAAATCATATCCATGTTTCTTCAAGTATCTTTTCACCTTATCCACATTTTTGCAAAAGACCTCGATTACTATTTTTGGCTTATACTTGCTGATGGTTTCTTCCAACCCGCATAAAACCTCGTACTCCGCGCCCTCAACGTCTATTTTTATCCGATTCACCGGACCAATACCGAGTTCCTTAAGGACATGGTCCATCACCCTAGCCTCAACCTCAAGCCATCCTCGTCTCCAATTTGTCTTTATACTATGCCGAGCAGTTGCGTCTCCAGTAAACAACTTTAACTTGCAATCCATATTCCAAGCTGCTAAGTTCAGTGCAATCACGTTTTCGAGTTTATTAAGCTCTATGTTTCTTTGTAGTGTCTGGTAGTTTACTGGATGTGGCTCTATAGCTACGACCATCCCCTCATTCCCAACAACTTTTGCTGCGTGCAGTGCGTACTTCCCAATATGTGCTCCAATATCTACAAAGACTTCTCGCTTTCTTGGCTCAAACCATGCTTGCATAAAACTCTCAAACTCACGAGAAACAATCTCAAGACTCTCATGGTCTAGAAGAGAATATTGAATGCCATCTATCTCGATAATAATAGTCTTACATAATTTCTCTGTTATTTCTTCTATTTTATTATCCAATCCAGAAATGCTTTTTCGGATAGTATTAGGAACTGACTGCAAAACCGCTATGCCGAGGATTCTTAGCTTATCGCTGACACTATATCCTGAGCCAATCCTCTGGAACCTCTTTATATTGTCTCCCAAGAATCTTTTAATCGAAGGCATCTTATCAGTTCCCTAAAGCAAATCACGGGTCGCTACAATGACTCTTCCCACAATTCCAGCGCCAATAGAAAAACTAGTCATCACTTCTTAATAATGTTGATTCTGGATTTTATCTTTTCCTTTCCAAACTCGCCTTTTTTCTTATTTCACTCCTGGTTTTTCATAATGTATGATTACTGCCTTTCTTCGTAATCGTAACTATGCAGGCAAAGCACCTACATGCCCCGTTAATCCTTGGATGTCGGAAAAACCGCAACCGATTTGAGTTTATGAAAAAGCTTAGGATGAATTTATAGAGTTGTCAGACTTCAAGGTTTTGACTCGAATTGAATGTATAAATAGGTTTAAATATAGTCCACAATGCCTAATTTTAGGATAAAACATGCACGTGAAAACGCGAGAGACTTGCAGGGTCTGCGGGTCGAACAAGCTAATTTCAATATTGTCTTTAGGAGAGCAATTTGTAACTAATTTTGTGGAAGAACCAAGCGAAGGCTATGTGAAAGGGCCCTTAGAGCTAGTTCTCTGCAATGTGAAAGATGGTGGCTGTGGCTTATTGCAGTTGAAGCATACCGTAGAACGCGATATTCTATACAGAAAATACTGGTATAAGTCTGGAATAAGCACGACAATGGTGAAAGCTTTAAAGGATATCGTGTCTTCTGCAGAAAAATTGGTCAAGTTGTCCTCTGGAGACTTAGCCATTGATGTTGGATCAAATGACGGAACATTGCTGAGGCAATTCAAAACTCCAGGATTGATAACTGTTGGTTTCGAGCCTTCAAACTTGTGGGAGTTGGGAATTGAAGGGACTTCGAAGATAATTAATGACTATTTTAATTATGAAACGTTCAGAAGAGAATTTGGAGACAAGAAAGCGAAACTGATAACAAGTATCGCCATGTTCTACGATTTGGAAGATCCGAATACATTTGTCGAAGATATAAAAAAATGCTTGGCCGATGATGGACTATGGGTGATACAAATGAACTATTTAGGCTTGATGTTGGAAAACAACACTTTTGATAATATCTGCCATGAACATCTTGAATACTATTCCCTATTGTCTCTTCAAAATCTCCTGGATAGGCACGATATGGAACCGATTGACGTTGAACTTAACGACGTAAATGGCGGCAGTTTCAGAACATACGTAAGGCTTAAAGGCGGAAAAATAAAAGGGTTTCCTGGTGCAACAGAAAGGCTGAAAAAACAGAAAAGTTACGAAGAAAAAATCGGGCTTAACAATAAAAAATCTTATGATGAGTTCGCAGAAAAAATAGAGAGAACAAAAAATAGCTTGATGGACTTTTTGAATCACGAAGCCAAGGCAGGAAAGAAGATTTTTATATATGGTGCGTCCACCCGCGGCTTAGTTGTCTTGCAATATTTTGGGATAGATAAGAAACTAATCAAAGCTGCTGTAGACAAGAATCCTGACAAGTGGGGAAAATATATAGTTGGTACGGGTATTCCTATAATTTCTATTGAAGAGTATAGAAGAGAAAAGCCAGATTATTTGTTTGTCTTGCCTTACCACTTTATCGAAGAGATCAAAGATCAGGAAAGAAAGTTTCTTGAAGACGGCGGAAAAATGATAGTGGCTATTCCAGAGTTTAAAATAATAACTAACTGAAATAACCAGCACAAAAAAGTTTTAGCGACAGAAATCGCCTGTCTTGCAGTGCGAGCTTGGCGTAGTTTTATTCGTATCCGGAAAAATTAACAATTATGAATCTTTTCTAAAATCGTATATTGTTTCTTCGAAGACGCTCTCCATATTTTTAGCGTATTTTTCCCATGACAAATTTTTCTTGACATATTCGTAAGCATTTTCTCCGAGTTTTTTTCGTAGAGTTCGATCATTCATTAGAATTTCGACTTGCTTTGCGATTTCTTCTGGTTTCGTTTTGTCAATTACTATACCGTTTACGCCGCTCTGAATGATCTCCGATGTTCCAACCTCCTTTGTAACTATCACAGGCTTGGCAGTCGCCATAGCCTCGATAACTACTAAACCCCAAGGGCTGATTGAAGAAGGGTAAATGAAAAGATCGCAGGCGGCGTACACTTTGGCAAGTTCTCTGTCGCTTTTACTATTCAAAAACAAAACCTTGTCTCTGATGCCCAATTTTTCGCTAAGCCTTATGAGCGTGTCTCGTTGACTTGGGCCATCAAGTATCAATTTGACGTTATCATAGTCTTTGGACAAACGATAAAGGGCTCTAATAACACTCGATTGTTGCGCGTACGCACTTCTGCCAACGTACAGTAAAATAAAATCGCTTTCAAGACCATATATCCTTTTCACATCTTCCCCAGATGCATTATGAAACAGTTCAGTGTCTACCCCGGTTCTAACCACTCTAGATGACCTGTTGTAAGCTTTCTTAACGTATCCAGAGCCAATTCGCGATAAAACCACGATTTCATCAACATATTTCACTGCGATCCTATCTAGCACCTCAAAAAGCGGCCAGTTAATCTTACGTAAGCCTCTTTTATATTCCGGAACAAAAAACCAGTATGGTGGCTCATTGCACATCCACACAACCGGAACTTTCAACCTTTGTTTTGCGAAAAAAGCAGCCCACTCGGTGGGAAAATTATGATTGTTGATTATGTCAAATCCTTTGGGTATACTTTTTCCTAATTTCAGCATAGCCGGAAGATCAGTTGTATAATATTGTCGTCCTACAAGTTTTCCCATCCACTCTCTTACACGAGGGACTTCTCCAACCTCTTTGAGTGGTTTCCGGCGCATTGCAGATGAGGCTATGCGAGGAGCCAAGCCGGGAGGTAATTTTCCTGCTAATGGCTGAGGTATTACATTGACAGTTAGATTCTTCAGGAAGTCTGGATAGCATTCTTCGTAGATGGCGTTTGTAAATATCTCAACTTCGTGCCCAATTTTTTGCAGCTCGATAGCTAGCCTTAGAACCTGCCTTTCTCCACCAGCTCGTCCCACAAGCGGTGTATGAATTATCGCGATTCTCATAGTTTTGCGTCACTAAGCTTGTGTTGAAAACTAATTCAAAGTTTATATATTTAGTTATTTTTAAACATTTAGACGCTCGCACAACGAGGCAAGTAAACTTGAAGAACGAGGTCCAAACAGCCGTTATTCTGGTTGGTGGGGCTGGACTGCGGATGCGACCTTTAACAGAAGACATACCAAAATGTATGATACCATTATATGGTAAACCTTTGATACATTGGACGCTGAATTGGCTAAAAAATTATGGCTTTAAGCATATTGTCCTAGGGGTTGCATACCGCAAGGAAATAATAATAAACTATATCACAGAAAACCCTATGGGCATGAATATAGACTTTAGCGAACATACAATAGAAGGCGAAACCGGTGAAGGCTTTCGACTCGCCATAGAAAGATATGTGAATGACGACAATTTCTTAGCCATGAACGGAGACGAATTAACTAATCTAAATCTTCAAAAATTTGCGGAGTTCCATCTAAAACATAAACCAGTCGCCACAATAGCTGTTTCACCGATGCGATCGCCTTTCGGAATATTAGAAATTGACGCGAACGACATAGTGGAATTTAAAGAAAAACCTATTCTTGAAGATAAACTAGTTAGCACCGGCATCTACATTTTTAACCGCACAATTTCAAATTACCTGCCAATGAGAGGAGCCATAGAGAAAACAACGTTTCCGTTGCTCACAAAAAATAGGCTCCTCAAAGCATACAAACTCGGCGAGAACGAACGGTGGTTAACTATTAATAGTATCAAAGATTTATCTACAGCAGAAAAAGAGTTCGCACTCATAAGAGGGTTATAAAATGGCCAAAGTGCTAGTGACAGGCATATCAGGTTTCATAGGAAGTCACCTAGCAGAGAAGTTAGTTGATGACGAATACGAAGTTTATGGAGTCATCCGTCGAGTTGCAAACAGAAAGCTTGAAGCCCTCCAAAAAATTTTAAGAGATATAACGCTGATCACAGGAGACATCACCGATTACGTATCTATTCGCAATGCGTTAAAAACGGCAAACCCAGACATTGTTATTCACTTAGCAGCACTTACACCTGTCCGCGACTCATTCGAGCGTCCATTCGAATACCAGCAGGCAAATCTTCTCGGAACAATGAACGTCGCGCATGCGATGCTCGAGCTTCCAGACCCGCAAACTAGAAAGTTAATTGCAGCATCAACAGCAGAGATATATGGTCTACAAGAAAGAGAGCCGCTGAAAGAGAGCCTCGCATTAAAACCTACTAGCCCATATGCTGTTAGCAAAGCTGCAGCAGACCTTTATCTACAAATGATGTACCACACTTTCAATTTAAATGGCACTATTTTAAGACCCACAAATACCTATGGAAGGGAATTTGATAGTAGCTTCATGATCGAATATTTAGTTACCCAGATGCTGAAGGGTGAGAAGATTTACATTGGCGCACCCGAATCCGTCAGAGATTATATGTATGCGGATGACCATGTGAACGCTTACCTAATTGCCATTAAAAACCCAAAAGCTAAAGGTCAAGTTTACAATGTTGGAACCGGAGTTGGAACAAGCAATAAAGAATTAGCAGAAAAGATAGCTGAAAAAATTGGATACGACAAAAGAAGAATAGTGCTTGGTTCATATCCTCCTGGTTATCCGTATCGCCCACCGATTTCTGACCAGCCATACATAGTATTAGACTCGACGAAAATCAAAAAAGAACTCAACTGGACACCCAAAGTCGCTCTTAGCGAAGGCATCGAAAAGGTTATCTCCTATTTCCAAAGCAGACGCTAAAAAGGAAAAATGGGGATCGACGTAACATCATATACTTCTAAGCTTGCCTTTCACTTAACCAAATCTTTGTGGCTGAATTATTATAAATAGGAAGTGTCAAGTCTACATGTTGCTGGTTAAGATGGACGTTAGGATTTCGGTAATTGTACTGAATTGGAACGGAAGAAAGTGGCTAAAAAAATGTCTTCCTTCAATTTTGGGACAGAGCAGTAGCGAGGATTTTGAAGTACTTCTCGTGGATAATGGTTCAACTGATGATAGCGTTAGATACGTTAGACAAACTTTTCCTCAGGTTAAGGTGGTTAAGTTAGGCAAAAATTATGGTTTCGCTGAGGGAAACAACCGTGGATTAAAACACACTAAAGGAAACAACTATCTCATTTTTGTTAACATGGATACAGAAGCACAGAACGAATGGCTCATAAATCTCATCAAAGCCGCTGACCAGCACCCAGAATATCAAATTCTATGCAGTATACAGATTCCATCTCAAGAAAGAAACAGAATTAGAACGTTAAATGCCTTCGGCGATGCCATGCCATCTCCCTACGAGAGCAGTTCTGCAATAACAGATTCAATATTCGCCAGCGGAGCCTGCTTTCTGATAAGGAGAGAGTGGCTAAAAAAGCTTGGCTATCTTTTCGACCCATATTATTTTTGCTCTGCCGAAGACATAGAATTATCCTTAAGAACGGTTTTGTTGGGCGGTCGAATAGGATACGTCAGAGACAGCCGCATATACCACTACATAGGCGGCGCAGGATTTCCATCCCCGAAAATGTCATATTTTGCAACACGCAACCTCCTACTCACATACTACAAACTTTTCGAAATCAAGAATTTCGCTAGGATATTTTTGGTACAGATCGCATACATGGTTGCAAGACTTTTTGTTAGAAAACAACAGCTATCAAACACGCTGGGAATGATAAAAGGCGTACTAGGCTTCTTTTCCAGTTTCCACTGCTACAAGAATTATAGGAAAGTGTTTGCCAAAAATAAGGAAAGGGATGACAAATACTTTTTTGAAAATTTCCTTTACAGAAGAAAAATAGAAAAAACAATCCTAAAAAGAGCGATTTATGGATTCTAAAACCTAACATTTAATATCTAAGTGAACTTCTATGTTAAATAGATGTTATTTTATCTATATTTTTTTTGTTAACTTACGTATGTTTTTCCGTCAGTTCACTCTAATCCTCACGATTTCTTCAGCTTTTGCGCGCGTAATTTTTTAAATCGTTATTTTTGATCTTTCGCCTATAACGCATCTGTAACCCTTCGGTTTACCCCTTTTATTCATGGCTATCACCGAGTATGGGCCTATGAGGCTGTCCGTGATCTTCTCGTCGATGTCCACTAGACAATTATCCATTAGAATGGAGTTTTCAATCTCTCCCCTCTTGATAGCCACATTGTTGCCGATGCTCGTGTATGGACCGATATATACGTTAGCCTCCACCACCGTGTTTTCCCCAATAGCCACAGGTCCTCTAATAATGGCGCCTCGCTTAACCACCGACTTCTCGCCAATGCGCACTCGCCCCTGAACAGACGCTTCATCCTCAACCTTCCCCTTTACCTCATGCTCCAACTCGTCTAGTATGAGCCTGTTCGACTCCAAAATGTCTTCTGGGGTTCCTGTGTCCTTCCACCAGCCTTCAACGAACCTGTAGCCAACCCTATACCCATTTTCCAACAGAAGCTGAATAGCCTCAGTTATCTCCAACTCATTCCTCCAAGAAGGTTTCAACTTGCCAATCATCTCAAAAACTATTAGCTTAAAGAAGTAGATACCGGTTAAAGCGTATTCGCTGGGCGGAACCTTAGGCTTCTCAACTAATCTAACAAGCTTACCATCAGCATCAAATTCAGCAACTCCAAATCGCTGCGGATCCCTAACCTTACAGAGAAGGATCATCCCATCATAAGCAGCGCTCTTAAACTCCTCCACATACCTCTTTATGCCACCCTTAATCAAGTCATCACCAAGATGCACAACAAAAGGATCATCGCCCACAAAATCCTTACACAACCCAACCGCGTGAGCAATCCCCTTCGGCTCGCCTTGATAAATGTACGTGAGCTTGGCACCAAACTTGCTCCCATCTCCATAATACTCCCTCACCTTGTCAGGATAAATATCCCCCAACACCACCGCAATATCATGGATTCCAGCCTCGCACAGACTCTCCAACACGTACTGCGAGATAGGCTTGTTTGCCACGGGTATTAATTGCTTAGGTCCTGTATGGGTCAAAGGTCTAAGCCTCGTCCCATATCCGCCATGTAAAAGCAAGCCCTTCAAAACACAAACCCCGCATGCAAACTAGTTTAAATCGCTAAGCTATACATTTTTAATACTTGCGATCTCTAATACTCCGTTTGCTCCTTCATTCTCATCAAGCCCTCTTCCACCGTTAGAAATTTCACCTTCAACTCCCTCTCAGCCTTACTCACATCTAGACAACATCGCTTCGGCCTCTCAGCTACTTGCTTAAACATGTCACTGGTTACGGGTTTTATTAGACTGCCATCAAATTCAAAGACCTCAGCAATTTTTTTGGCGAACGTAAATCTATTTAGGCAAGACTTGCCAGCCGTGTGATAGACTCCCTGCTTTTTAGATTTAGAAAGAACCAACAAAACTTCGGCCAAGTTATCAGCTAAAGTTGGCGAACTGTACTGGTCAGTTACTATGTTAATTTCTTCTTTCTTCTTTAATTTGTTGACAGCCCATATCACAAAGTTCATTGATTTTCCTGAACTTGATTTTAAGCCAGCCAATTCGCTTGGGTTCCAGCCATAAATCACGCTCGGCCTAGCGATAGCATATTTTATACCAGCTCCTTTGACAACATTCTCCCCCTCAAGTTTTGTCTGTGCATAATAGTGAAGCGGATTTGGAGCATCGTCCTCGCTGTAGAATCCCTTCTTACCGTCAAAAACATAATCCGTTGATATGAAAATCATTTTGGCTCCAACTTTTTTACAAGCGTCAGCGACATTTCTGGTCCCTTCAACATTTACCTTCCACGCCTCATCGCGATGAGTCTCGCAATAATCCACGTCATGAAGCGCCGCCGTGTCAATCACAACATCTGGTTTAATCTTCTTTACCATGGCTAATGTATCATCTCTAAGGGTCTTGTCTAGCTTAACAAAATTGCACCCTTCAAGCTTCGCTGGACGAAAGTTATACGTGGAATACGCCTCAAACTCATCCACTGCCAGCTCAGCGACCTTAAAGCCTAAAAGGCCACTACCACCAATGACCAACAACCTCATGGCTACCACCAAATTAGGCATAGTTATTAACTCTATATTTCTACATAATCTTTAAATAGATTTGGTCGAGAACAGAAGACCATCATCTCACGCATAAAAGGTGCACATTATGTTAGAGGGAGTAAAAATATATGAGTTGAAGAAGTTACCGGACGAAAGGGGTTTTTTCATGGAGTTGCTGCGCCAAGACTGGAAGGACCTGCTTGGAGACGAATGGATGGTTCAGGCAAACCTCTCATACAGCTATCCAGGCATAATAAGAGCGTGGCACAGACACTTGAAAGGACAGGTAGACTACTTTATGGTGCTGAAGGGGGCCATGAGAATCTGCGCCTACGATGAAAAGACGAAACAACTCGACGAGATAGCAGCAAGCGAGCACAAATTCCAGATCGTAAGGATACCCGGACACTACTGGCACGGAACAAAAACCGTAAGCAACGAGCCCTCGCTGACCCTATACTTTACCACGCGATTATACGACTACAAAAACCCAGACGAAGAAAGAAGGCCTTGGAACGACCCAACGATAGTAGATCCCAAAACAGGAGAGCCATACAATTGGGAAAAACCACCACACAAGTAGAGCGGCGAACCTAAACTTGGTGTAAGACATGACCATACTAGTGACCGGGGGGGCTGGCTACATCGGATCAAAGCTAATCAGAAAAATCCCTCATCATGAAAATTTTGAAGGAAAAACCATCCGAATAATTGACAACATGTTTAGAGAAACTCACGCTTCCCTGATGAATCTACCGTTAGACACAAAATATGAATTCATAGAAAGCGACATAAAAGATGAGGAAGCCCTGAAAACAGCCTTCAAAGACGTTGAAACAGTCTTTGACCTTGCAGGCATAACAAGTGTGCCCCTATCCTACGAGAAAAAGGAACTAACCATGGAAGTCAACGTCAAATGGGCCAAAAAGGTCTTAAATCACGCCCAAAGGGCTGGCGTCCAAAAATTCGTATACTCCTCCAGCGCCGCGGTCTATGGACCTACAGAGGGAGTCGTTACTGAGCATCATGAGTGCCAGCCAACCAGCCCATATGCACAATCCAAACTAATAGCCGAACAACAGTGCATCCGTGCTAGCAAAGAAAACGGTTTGGACACCACAGTGCTAAGGCTCGGAACCGTATATGGATACGCTCCGGCCATGAGATTTGACACTGTCGTAAACAGGTTCACCTATCTTGCATGCGTGGGAATGCCGCTAACCGTGTGGACCGGCGCCGAAAAGGCGAAAAGGCCATACCTACATGTGGAGGACGCCGTTAGGGGCTTTTTGTTCGCTGCATCAGACAAGCGAACCAGGGGGCAAGTGTACAATTTGGTTGGGCAAAACGCGTCCCTAAACGAGCTCATAGAAACCATAAAGAAACACGTGCCTAACGTCAAAATTGAAAAGAGGAAAGTGGAGCAGCCCCAACTATCCTACACACTTGATGACTCAAAAATAAGGAAGCTGGGATTCCAAACGAAGTACACCCTAGACGACGGAATCAAAGAAATCGTTGACAAATTTAAATCCTTTTATAAATAGTGCGCGCCAAGACCCTATTCTTATATTTAATGGCAAATAACTAAAAACATTTAAAGAACGATCCTCACCACGTTTTTAGAGGCGTTTGCTATGTCTGAGAAGCGTTCGAGCGGGCTTGCGTACGAGTGCGTAAGGTGTGGCGCCAAAGTGTCGTCTGACGAACTTGAACTGCGTGGCGGCAGGATAAAGTGCACCTATTGCGGATACCGAGTGCTCAAAAAGATAAGGCCCCCTGTCGTAAAACGAGTTTCTGCCACCTAATTCTTATTTAACCGATCTTAAAACCACCTTGGCTAATTGAATCTTATCCTCCAGACTTTTCATAATCGTGTTAGCTACAATTACGTTCAATCCAAGTCTCTTAATCCGGTTTCTTTCCGTTTGATCCGCGTAATCAATGATGAAAACGTCAAGAAAATCTCGATAGAAATTAGCAACTGAAAAGGCAGAAACCTCTAATCCTAAGCCCTGCATCAACCTGTCTGCAGGTCCTTTAATTGGACGACCGCCGACAATGGGACTTATTGCAACAATCTTGGCTTTCGTCTCTTTTAAAGCACTTTTGACATTTTTTACTGAAAGAATGGTGCCTATGCTAACAATGGGGTTACTTGGACAAACGATGACGGCATCAGCCTCCAAAATCGAATCGACGACTTCTGGAGCTGGTTGCGCTTTTTCGGCGCCTTCAAATATGACATTGATTACCTTGTCTTGCGCGCCTCTTTTGACCAGATACTCTTGAAAGTGAATGACGCCTTTATCTGTTACAATTTTTGTCTCGAACTTGTCATTGGTCATCGGCAGAATTCTCACCTTAAGTCCCAGCGATTTACAAAGTCTGCTTGTAACTTCTGAGAGAGGAAGCCCGCTTTTTATGAGGTTAGTTCTACAAATGTGGGTTGCAAGGTCCTTGTCGCCTAATTTGAACCATGTTTCTTGCCCATATTTTGGGAGCATTTCAAGAAAATGGAAGGTGTCCTCTTGAATTCCCCATCCTGTTTCTTCGTTAACGATGCCCGCTAAGGTGTACATGATTATGTCAAGGTCTGGAGAGATGTGTAGACCGTAAAGTTCAATGTCGTCGCCTGTGTTGACAATAACTGTTACTTCTTTCTCTGGAACAACCCTAACCAGCCCCTGAAGAAACCTCGCAGCCCCAACGCCTCCAGCAAGCGCTACGATCAACCCGTTTCCCTCCAATAATTCTGAAACATGATTTTTCCCAAAGGTTTTCTGGGAGGAGGACTCGGCTCATTGACTGGATAACCAATCGTTATTAACGCCTGAGGTTCCACATCGCGAGGGATTCCCAAGACTTTTCTGACGACTCCTTGACAAAACAAGGGTGCACAGAACCAGCATGAGCCTAGTCCTTCACTGTGAGCAGCCAGAAGCATGTTTTCTATCGCCGCTGCTACGCTCTGGATGGCCATAATATGTTCGATTTTCTGCCTTCGTTCGTCAGGGTATTCATCCATATCTTCCATGGTTAGGCATGCAACTATAATGATCGGCGTACTTGTAAATCGCTCAATAGAAGTTTTGATAAGAATCTCACGATTTTCCCGTGAAACTCCGTTTTTAATTAGGTCTTTATCCCAGCGACTTGCCATGGTCCTAGCCAGTCTCCACTTTATGGCAGGGTCTCTAATCACTATAAAACGCCAAGGCTGCGCGTTGTGGGCTGACGGAGCCCATCTAGATGCCTCAAAAACTCGGGAAAGAACTTTTTTTGAAACTTCCTTAGATGAATACTCATGAATACTGCGCCGACTCTTAAATAGGTTAAGAACAACCAAAGGTTTCGACTCTCCGATATTCTTTAGTAAGTTGAAGCTTAGTGAAAGAACATAAATTTGAGAAAATAAAAAGGATGCTAGGTTCCCTCCGGTGAATTACATCAACCACGTTTGAATTATGCTGCAAATATATTTGTCCATTTTGGCGGTTTGGGAGGGTCTGTTGAAAGGAGTTCAACCCACGCTTCATCTGTTAGCCTTTGACTCATGGGTCATGTGAATTCAAAGTAGTTGTAAGCTGGTCTAGCGGAAGCATATAGGTTTCCTTCGGCGTCAGAATAAATTACTATCAACATGTTGAACTTTCCTAAGGCTTCTTCGAGCACTTCTTTAGTATTTGGGTCGGTGTGGGCGTCAGCTGCTATCGTTGCTTTCTGTGTTTTCTCTGTGGCGACATCTAGGATTGCGGCGAATTCCTCAGCGGCTTCTCTGATCTCAATCTGAGTGTCTTGAGATAGATCCTTTCCCTCAAGCTCCAAAACGGAGGCGTTCAGGAATAGTCTTAAGATGCCCATGAAGGTTGTAAGGCTTTCTTCAATGTCTCCTTGGAGAACTTATTCTTTTACTTAGAATTTATGTTAATAATTCCTTTCTTTAAGAAACATTTTAAAGACTTATACTTCCTTT
>Ga0315312_1000958_pt1 | contig 26140 bp, 25 predicted proteins | sample TDP7_MG_FD_203629 | JGI IMG/M metagenome (GOLD analysis project Ga0315312, IMG submission 203629) | Freshwater sediment microbial communities from Lake Towuti, South Sulawesi, Indonesia - TDP7 | ecosystem: Environmental > Aquatic > Freshwater > Lake > Sediment | place: Indonesia: South Sulawesi... | reverse complement strand
CACAATTAGAGGTCTACCGGAGTTCTCCACCGGATCTTTCAGGCTGCCCAGCTGCTGGAGCGTGTTTGTATCCACCGTGAAGATGGCGTCGAATTCGCCGGGCTGTGCCTTCTCCGTGACACGAAAACGGATATGCTCCAATACGCGGCCGGAGACTTTGCTGAAGCCGTCCGGGGAAACTACATCCACTCGAAGCCGCTTATTCATCCGGCGAAGGAGCTTCCAAAGCAGATATCCAGAGCAGATCGCGTCCGGGTCTGCGTTCTGATGGCTAAGTATCAGAACGCTCTTGGAAGACTTGACCATCTCCGTCAGTCGCTTGAACTGTCGCATAATTCCAGCTCCCTGACCTTCCATTCCGCTGCGGCAAAGGCTGCGTCTGTTGCCTCATCAATCATGGTCTGCAGAACCGAATCTTCGAGGTCCGTTTCGACGGCAACCTCAACAGTGAGCGTGAGAGGTTTGTCACCGACAGCCTCAACTCTCAGGTCCAAGTCTTCCACATTCTTCAGCAGGATCTTTGACAATATGAATCGTCGGGCAGCCTCCTCCGCAGCGTTGCAGATCACTTCGATTTCTTCATCCGTCAACGCGCGGCGAAGCCGAATACTCACGCCTGATCCCGTTCGCGGAGCAAGCCAAGAAAACTAATGCCGAGGCTATTCAGGGCTCTTCGGCGTTCGTAGTCTTTCCTGGATCTTCTGCTGAACGTCCTTCAGCCTCTCACGAGTTCGTTCTTCCTGTCTCCCGAGGACAGTGACCCGTGTGTTAAGCAACTCTTTCCTTTCCTTGAGCTCCGTAAGCAATGCTTCCTTGTCAGCCTTGACTAGGATACTTCCGACGCTCTTGTAGACCGGCGTTTCGCCAGTCACCTTCTCAAGTTCAGAAAGCGCTCTGTCTGTCTCTGTCATCTCGATCTCAAGCTGCTGCTTCTGTGCCACAACAGCCTGAAGCGTCTGCTGCAGTTGGTGAAGCCTTGCTAACTCTTCCTGAACTTGAGGTGGCAGCTCGACTCCTTCGCTCATCGCTTTCACCATTTGTGTTTGTGGCAAGTTTTGCTCGTAGCTCTACACGGCGCATAGATAAGGGTTTCAAAGCGGCTCTGAGTTCGCGAGCTCTACTTGGAAACGTATTAGAGGAAGCGACCGCGGCATACGAAAACCCAAGTGATTGTCCGTGTCAGAGCTGTCTCAGTCGGAGATCGAGCAGATTGCACGATTCTTCGTAGCGGAATCAATGCGCATTGGAAAGCGAAGCGATGGTTCACCGGAATCGGTATTGATCAGATACAACACGGCTGATCCGTCATGCGTTGAGTTCGCTCTTAGGGTTGAAGCGGAATGCTGGAGACAAGGCGCCCACACCCTACTGCGCCCCATCAACTATGGCCGCGAAAGGATCAAACTCTCAACAAAGCCCGAGAGTTCTCTCAGGGAACCTGAGCCGCTACTGCTGCGTATCGCTGAGACCCAGGATGTTGACATCTACATTGGAGAATACGACGATCCCAACTTCACGACGGGACTCTCTGACAAGTGGAAGCTCGGCGCGCCAGCTAGGCAGAAATACAGAGAAATCATGGACGAGAGGAAAGTCAGATGGGCGTATCTAGGCTGGCCGATCCCGTCGGCGGCCACAGCGTATGGAATCAGTTCGCAGGAATTCCGGCGCATCTTCTTCAACAGCATACGTCAATCGTTCTCGGAGGAACTGATGAGACTCATCAAGTACTACGGGACCGCCCTAGAGGGGAAAGAGAAAGTCAGAGTGCTTGCCAGGGACGGAACCGACCTCACTTTCATGATTAAGGGTCGACCGGTGCTGCTAGACGATTCTACGATTTCCCCCGAGGATCTAGCGCGCGGAGACTTCGCGTTGAACATCCCGTGTGGCGAGGTATTCGTAGCGCCTCTTGAGACCACCGCAAACGGAACCATAGTTTTCGAGAGAGTCGCTATCCCGGGTTTCGGCAAGGTAAGCAACCTACGCTTGGCCTTCGCGAACGGAAGAGTAGTTGACATCAACGCAGACGAAGGCGCTGACAGGTTCAGCAAGTTCCTTGACGCCAACTCCGGTGACAAGGATCGAATCGCGGAACTCGGGATCGGATGTAACCCAGGCGCCGAATACACAGGCGGCAGCATAATCGTCGACGAAAAGATCTATGGAACCCTACACATCGCCATCGGCAACAATACCGGCACCTACCACGGAGTCAACAAGGCCTCAAGCCACCTTGACATGATCAAGAGCATGCAGCAAGGCGAGCTCCACGTCGATGGGAAGCTCGTCATGAGAAACGGGGCTCCGGTCAGCTAAAGTATCCGTCAACCACTATTGGCTGCTGCCTGCAAGAGTTGCACGACCGGCAGGCAATCTGCCCAGGACATGTCTGCTTGCGTCGGCTCTTCTCCGAGCCTACAGTTTCGGCCGTCTCTCCTGAATATAGCATAGCCTGGTCTGTGCAACCGCTGGGACGGCTGAGCTGCAATGATAACCCGAGACGGCAGAGTCATGCAGATCGTCGAAGCGCACCTTTGTCAGCGGTGCAGAGCCATTGTTAGGCACACCAGTTTTTCTGTACGGTACGGCGCCTCGTCGTCGGATCCCAGCATCGTGTTGAAGACATTCCGATGGGTCTGCTCAAAATGCGGCGCAGAAAGAGAAGAGACGCGGGAAGCGTTGATCCCAAGCAGTAGGGCTCGCCTGATAGCCCGCATCTTGAAAATGCGAGACGACTATGGCATACGATCCATGAACATCTCAGCAGGCAACGGAGGGCTCACAATCCAAATAGCCTTCGAGGACGCGCAACCACAGTCGGCTTAAATCCAACGATCCTGAGACGGATGTGCGACCCCCGGTGACCTCGGATGGCAGAAGTATCTATTGAGGATCAAGCCAGCGACGAAACAACGTCCGCAAATGCCGGCATTCTGCGCATTGGGAAGGTCTCTGCGGCCTTGCCGAACAAGTTCGCGACAACCGCCGAGCTCAATGCAACGCGGATGGTGGGAGCCAAGGATACCCTTCCTGGGGAGGTTGTGGTCTCTGCGAAGCTCATGCATCCAGACTCGCTGAAGAAGATCCTCAAAGAGGACGAGCCTCTGCGCAGCCTTGCGCGAAGGCTCTCCCGCGAATCAGGAGGATACGAGGATGTCGCAAGAATGCTCTTCCTGGTCTTCAAGGGGGAAGCCTCGTATAGTGACGCGGAGGACCTGAGAACCCTACTCGACCTTCAGTACTTTGCAGACATGGACGTTGTGACAGTTCAGCAGACCGCTGGTATGAGCCCCGAGGATTTCGCCTCATTGGTCAAGTTCACGCAAAGATGGATGGACCAGAAAGGCGTCGACAAGCCAATAATGCCAGTGGTGCAGGCATCAGAGACCCAGCGTGAGTTCGAACTCTTCTCAGCCTCGATAGTGAGGAACAGGTTCCGCCTCATGGGGGTCGACATGAAAGGTGGCTTCCACTACTTCGCACTGAGAGCAGTCGAGAAGATCAAGAAAAAGGATCCTGGAATATGGATCCACGCTTTTCAGGTGCCGCCGAAGATCAGGTTCGGGCGTCGGTTGATGCCGAGTTCACAAGGTATGCTCATGCCGTATTTTGGGGTAGACAGCTTCTCAAGGTGGGTTGTGCCTCCGCCGCCTGTTCCGCTCACGAAGGACAAGATCAATGTCTTTGACAGGTCGGGATGGGGCGTCTTCAAGCGGAAGGAATGGACGGAGCTGCACGGGAAGAAGCTCACCTGCAACTGCCCGATGTGCAAGGGCCTGAACCTCGACAGGTTCTACGTCGGGAGAGTTCTCACAGTCTTGAGTCGCAGCAAGATCCACGATCACTATGCGCAGCAGGATGAGCTAAAGAAAGCCTCTGAGAGCATCCGTAAGCACGACTACGGCCATTTGATCAAGACCAAGAAGTACGCGAACTTGTTTGTCGATGAACTGAAGAAGTCCCTTGGGGCCGAGGCGAAGGCCTAGCCTCCTGTCTCTGACAGGAGAGTCATGAGGTCCCTGAGGTTCACTTCAGATTTCGTACGCCATCCGAGTGTAAACGAACCTGCCTCGTCTTCCTTCAGGTAGCCGTTTCTCACGAAGGTGTCCAGAAGAGTGAGGGTCTTCCATCTGCCGACCTTGTCCGCAAGAAGCTTCTCCACCTCTTCCCGTGGAGCTTTGCCTTGTTTTGTAACCACGTAGGCGATGGCGATCGTGAGCGCAGCTAGGTTGTCGATTCGCCACCCTGACAACCGCGCCTCCTTGGGGGTGAGTGTTCCCTTCAAGGTGACCAAGTATCGGGCATCATCTTCGGCCCCTGCAATCGTTCCCTCACTGACTTGTCTGGTTGGGGATCGCTCAGGCTCGACCCTCTTGACTTCGAGGTCAAACTCCCCGAGAAGAGTATCGAGCTGTTTGATGATCTCCTTGTAGTTCTTGCCGAGGCGGGCTTTGAGTTCCCATTCCTTGGCACCGGGCATCTTTCCGCGCCTGAAGAGAAGGAGATGAATCGCATGCTTCAGCTTGTCACTGTAGAAACGCGTTTCAGGTTTCGACTCTTCCGTGGCCTGTCCCGCCATGACCGTTTTCATTCGGTGGAGGAGCCGCTGCGTGATAGGTGTTTATGTCGGGTTCACGTTCTTCCTCAGGATTGCGATGGGATAGCTCACCGCTCCGGCGCCGGTCCTCCCAGTCGGCGTATCAATTGAACTCAGTTTCAAACTCTTGCCCTCGCGCAACATTCGTGCAAACCCGTAGGTCAGTAGGAAGCTCACGTAGTAGGCCCGCCGTACGGTATCCTGGTAGCTACCTCCGCGAATGAAAGACCAGTAATCCACAGAGCGGCGCTCGCCCGCGCGCGTCCGTAGTTCTTCCCAGAGCTTCTCCAGATTCTTCGCAAACTCTTCACGGGTGAGGATGCCGGACTTGGCAAGTAAGTCCAGGTCGGCCACTGCCGGCTGGACGGGTCTTCCTAGCGCAAGTCTCTTCCTCCTCTCTTCATAGGACAGCATCTGCCCCCAGTAGCGTAGGCCCTCTTGGATTCCGTCAACTGTCAGTTGCTCCCTCTCCACAATCGGGTGCCATGATCCCAGGAAGATTTCGCCTAGCCGTCTGATCGAAAGCGCACGGAACTTCTTTTCGAGCATTTCAGGGTTCGTATAGAGTGCGCTTGACAGGTATCGAAGCTGGCTCTTTTGGAGGCCGAGCACTTCAGCGAGGCGATTGATCGTCTCGGCATCTAGGCAGTTATCGTCGAGATTATCCCAGAATGGGAAATACTTTCGAAGAGTCTCGACCGCGAGTCCGATGTCCAAGAAGAACGGGTTGAACTTGCGATCCCTAATTGCCTCGCAGGTCTGGACAAGTTCGCGGAGTTCCTTTCTCCCAGCGGTTAGCCTAACACGTTCAGGCTTTGTGGCTGACTGGGCCATCTACTTCACCTCGGCCACTACGGATGCGCCCTCGACATTCTGCACAACGATAACGTGGACGCCGCTGTCAGGAACACTCACCTGTCCCGGTGTTATCGCGAGGTACTGTGTCTCTCGCAGCTCCGACGCGCTCGATACGATGAGCCTAGAGATGACTTCCCTGTTCTTCGGATCCATGTGGACGTCAAACTCGTCGATTGCTCTAAACGGGGAAGCGATGTGTTGTTGAAGAGCGAGCAGTAAAGCCACGAGCGCGATGCTTCTTTCTCCCCCGCTTTGACTGAGCGAATCAAGTCGTGTGGCCGGCACACCCTTGAATCCCACGAGGATGTCAAGGCCAGCTTGGTTGACGTCTCTCGCAACGTCGAGTCTGAGTTCCCCTGCTCCCCCAACCTCTTGGAGAATCTCATTGTACCGTCCCTCGAGCGAGCCGAGGAAAGTTGAAATGACTTCTCTCCAGCGTTCAAGGCGTTTCTCGACCTCGGCGATGACTTCCTGTCTGTTTCGAGAGAGCTGCTCTGCTTTGCCGCGCAGGTCCTCATACATTGTGCTGTACGATGCGTACATCTTCTCGACATCCTCCGAGAGGTGCGCTAGAGGCCGAAGCTGTTCCTCGGTTGCGCCTATCTCCATGATTATGTCCCCTATCTTGCGGGGGTTATCGAACCGTAGCCCCATCTTCTCCGCGTTCGATCGGAGCGGCTCAAGCTCCTCCTGGAGCATCCTCCGCTGCGCTTCCAGATCGGCCATCTGTTCACTGAGCATTTTCCTCTTGAACGCAAGAACTTGCGTGTCAACCCGTGCGTCTATCAGGCGGGAGAGTTCGCCTTCGACGCGTGTGTCAAGCTCGTGGAGCTCGTTTTCTCTTGCCCGCAACCTCCCACGAGCTCGGCTGAGCTTCTCCTCTGTTTCAACTCGAATTCGTTCGAGGCTCCCCAGCCACTCTCTCATCGCGGCTGGAATGTTCTCATCTTGACCGACACTATCATCAGTTGCATCCGAACGTTCCGCATTCTCCACACTTGTATCAGGGAGGAGCCGCTTGCGCGTCTCCTCGCCGAACCTCTGAACCCATTCCAGCGTCGATGATGCTGAGGCCTCCTCGCGAACCAACTCAACGTACCTTGCGTAGAGGTCGAACCTGTCTTTGAGGTGCCTATCGTACCTCTCCTGGCGACGCTTGAGTGATTCGTCTGCCTCGAGAATTTTCTGATCTGCGTTCTCAATCATTCTGGCTCGTGATTCTATTCTCTCTTCGATGTGTCGGAGGGCCTCTTCTCGCTTCAGTATTCTCGCCCACGCCATCTCTCTCTTCAGGTCGGCCAGCTTGGCGTCGAGCGTCCTCTTCAGGAGGAAACGCTCGTGTTCTCTTCGCCAGTACTCATGGGTCTCTTTTGTGGACTCTAAGACTTGGGCAAGAGATTCTTCCTCGCCTGCAACTTTCGTCAGTCGTTCTTGCGCTTCGAGCACGTTTCTGCGATATGACTGGAACCCGACGGCTTCCTCAAGCATTCTGAGTTTCTCACTGGGCGATATCGACGCAAACCTTCCGACCATCAACTGGTGCATGATCACGAGGATGTTGTCTGCGTTGAGGCCGTACCGCGCTAGGGCGGTCGTCACCTCATTCTTGGTGACCGGATGATCCTGAAGTAGGTACTGGTAGCTCCCATTCTTCTTCAGGACGCGGGTAACCGCAACCGTGTCGACATGGTACTGGGGGAACGGCTTACCCTGCTCTCTGGCGCGGTTGTCGAGATGTAGGGTGATTCGGGCTTCGTTTGCCCCCCATCTTATGAGGCCGCTTAGGCGCCGAGCCCGCTCCGTATAGGTCTGGCCTAGAACAACCGAGATCGCCAGGAGAATGGAGGATTTGCCGGCGCCGTTCGGCCCACAGATCAAGTTTAGCCCTGACTCTAGGGGCACGTACGCATTCTCGTACGACATGAAGTTCGTCAGAGCTATGCCCTTGATCATCAACAGGTTCTTCCGAGGCGGGTAGCGAACCTCTCGGCGCCGTAAAAAGTTTCAGGGTTCTCCCGTATCACTTTCCCGTATTCCAAGGCGGGGGTTACAGTCAGTCCCAGAACGGGCGTGTCTGGATGTACTTCAGCTTGGCCCTTAACAGGTCAGCGTAGAAATCATCTTCCCGTGTATGCATCTTGGCGAGTATGCCGGCCGCGGTCTGAGGGCCGACCCCCCATGTCAACAAGGCGACCAACGCCTGCCTGCCGTAAGAGAGGACAAGGTCAGCTCCCCGTCGTGCCTGGCTCAGGGACCGCCTCTCGTCCTCCGTCAGTTCCTGCTTTGACCTCCACCTTTGTAGAATTCCAGGAACATCCGCCCTTATCTTGCCCCTCAGGGCCAGTAGGCCCGATCCGCATTCTAGACACTTGGGGAAGTCCGGAAGTTCGCCTGCCCGCTTCTCGGGTAAGGTTGCCCCACACGCTATGCACACCAGCTGGACCCTCTGCGCCAGTAGAGCAGCTCTCATGCGTGAGAGGTTGTCCTTCTTCGTGGTCTCGGGCGCGACGAGTTCAGGGACTTCGACCAGCTTGTTGAGCATATAGAACGCCTGCGGGGTCGGTGTCTCTTCTGACAGTGCAGGAAAGACGGTGATCGCGCCCTCAGCTATCGCACGCATGACTCTCTTCGCTGAATCAAGGTCCACCTTGGTCAGTTTGGCCTCGCGTATTGTCTCCCGGTAAATCGGAGTTGATTCGAATCGCGCAGACAGGTTGAAGAGCGCGTCTCCGCCCAGAAAGAGGCCTCGAGGAATAGCCCCGAACCGCTCCGCGATGAACTTCATGTCATACGAGAATGGGAAGCGCCTCCTCGCATACGCCTCGAACTTCTCTTCGATCGCCGCCTCTGACATCCGAAGCAGTTCCTTGGAAAGGGAAGCTACCGCCTCATATGACAACGTATCAGGAAGTTCGACTAGGATGCGGTACCCGTCCGCCCAGATGTTGTTTACTGCGGAGCGTTCAGTGAGAATCTGGTCCAAAATGTATCCGAGAGCTCTGTTGACTGCTTCGCCCAACGAAGCGTGGATTATGAGGTATCGGTCGAACCCCTCCACGAGGACAACACGGTCCGTGGGAACGGGATAGCCTCTCTTGCCATAACTCTCGATCTCCTCGACGATGCGTGCGGCAGCAAGTCGCTCGATCGGATAGCGTTGGCAGATTCGGTCGATTGTTTGGTCTACACCGATTGACTTTACACTTGCTTCGATCTCGCCTCTTATCTTTCCGACTTCTTGTGCGACGCCGAGGGGGACAGGAAGGATCTCGCCGTCCCAGCCGGGGATGGCTGCGGTCGGGTCCTCAACCGGTGTGACGTAGATGTCTCCGTCTTCTCCGAGTCTCAGGATCTCCCAAACGCGCCCCCGGCAGATGAAGTGTATACCCTTTCTTGCACGCAGAATGACGAATTCCTCGCCGAGTGTCCCGATCCTCTGCTGAGTAGTAATGTCCAGTATTGAATACCGGCGCTCATCTGGTATCATCGAGAGGTTCCTGTAGTAGTACTCCCTCGTCCTTGAGCTTCTGGCCAAGTAGCTCTTGGTCTTTCGAAGCAATCCAAGCCTTCCCATGTAGTCAACGACAGAACGGAATTGGTGCGAGCTGAGGGCGCTAAAGACGCCGGACCTTCGAATGATCGACAGCATCTCTTTTGGACCAGTCCGGTCATGGTCCATAATGATGCCGGCAATTTGGTGAGCCAGGACATCAAGCGCATTCTGGTGAATCTGCACTGGCTCAAGTTGCCGCTCACGTGCTTGTCTGATTATCGCGACAGCCTCTAGGATGTCCTCTGGATACGCGCAGATCACGATGCCTTCTGAGACACGTCCAATTCGGTGCCCAGACCTCCCTACTCGCTGGATCAGGCTGGAGACTTGCCGCGGCGACAGGTACTGGACGGTCAGATCGGCGCTTCCAATATCTATGCCAAGCTCTAGCGTCGATGTACAGACAATTCCCCTCAACTGGCCAGCCTTGAACTCGCTCTCAATTCGCGCACGTTCTTCACGGGATAGAGAACCATGGTGCACCCCGATACGTTTGTCAAGCGTTCCGAGTCTGAGGCCGAGCATCTCAGCGTGTTGTCGACTGTTCACGAAGATCAGGGTTGATGCGTGAGTATCGACGAGTTCCTTGATTCTGGAAATGCGGGCCGCAGCATCCGGACTCGTGTACAGTGATTGTGCGAGGTCATGATCCTCCGGTGTCGGGTAGGGATACTCCACATGATACTTGCTCTCCTTCTCCCCTCGGGCGTCAACTATCTCGCACTTCTCGGCTGATCCGGCGAGAAATGCCGCCACCCTTGAGGGCTCGCCGATCGTGGCGGAGAGGCCGATCCTCTGGAATCGTCTTCCCCTGATCTGTCGTAACCGCTCTAGAGCAACGGTCAGCTGGGCACCGCGCTTGTCTTGGGCAAGCTCGTGAATCTCGTCAATTATCACTGCTCGAACTGATCTCAGGTGTCTCCGCATTCCAGCAGCTGGAACTATCGCTTGAAGAGTCTCAGGAGTGGTGATGAGCATTTGGGGCGGGTTCTTGCTCTGCTTTCGCCTCTGAGAGGCGGAGGTATCGCCATGGCGTACTTCGCAGCGGACGCCTAGCCTGGCAGTAAGGCGCGTGATTCTGTTTAGTAGGTCCCTGTTGAGCGCACGAAGAGGGGTCACATACAGTATTGCTATGCCTTTCCTCGCATCCTTAGCGAGATATTCACTCAAGACCGGAAGTAGTGCCGCCTCTGTCTTTCCGCTCGCCGTAGGGGCCACAAGTAGGACATTCTTGCCTCGGATGATGCGTGGTATCGCCAGCTCTTGGGGCTGGGTCGGACTACGAAGGCCTAGATCAGACAAGGCCTCACGAATAGGTCTGACCAGCCCGTCGAACGCTGACCGGGGTTCCCCTTTCATCTGAGCACCCGACCGAAGGACGTTTTCTGCAGCAAGTTTCGTATTGATCGAGGAAGGTTGACCGGAGTTCGTTATTGGTGTTGAAGGTTTCGGGAGGGCTGACCACGATGTACACAAAGATGTATCGAACTGGGAACATTGATATACCGCCCCCGTAAGGCAGTAGCGCTGCGATCCACATGGATTTGGCACAAGTCTTCGCGGAGAATCCTTTCATTATCCTCTCAGTTCTCTCCGGTTCTGCTGCAGCCGCCGTTCTTCTCTACGCGATTCTCTGCTTCGAGAGAAGAGTCGGACCGTCTTCAAGTGCTGCAGAACAGAAGGAGCCGGAAAGCGACCAGCGGAATGGAGGATTGCGCCGATCCTTACTTGACAGGATCACTCTTCTCAACAGGAATCTCGTCCAGTGTCCCAGATGTTACAGGATTGAATTCGCCAATGTTCGATTCTGCTCCGGATGCGGAACGAGTATGATTGACAGCGCTGAGTCGTTGATATCTGGTCCACATGAGCTCGAAAGCCATTACGCGACACAGAATGGATCCACGCGCCTGGTTGGAATATCGATGAAACCCGATGCAAGGACCAAGATCGGCGTGATCATCAGCCTGCAAGAAGAAGATTCGCAAACAAGAATCAACTACGCTCAGAAAAGTTGAGTGTTCAGCCGCGCGCACTTTTCTATGATTCTCATCATACTCTCTGTCGAAAACGATGAGAACAAACTTGTGGTGTTGAATTGGATCGTCGATTTCATGCGAGACGAGACGTTTATATAAGATGCAGCGACGTTCCAGACGCACCTGCTCGGAGTGACGGCTAGGATTTGAGACGACTGGGCAAGGTGCTTCATCTCTCAAAGAGCCGCGCCCTGATAGTGAAACTCAATCCTCCGAGATTCGTGAAGCCTAGCACGAAAGCTTGCGACAGCAAGCTGAAGAGTGTCGGCGTTGTGACGGACATTCTCGGTCCGGTTTCAGCACCCTACGTTTCAATAAAGCCGACTGTTTCCAAACCAGAGTCGGTCATCGGACGGCCGGTCTACGCCCTCGAAGACTGACATGGTGGGAAGTTAGTGGAAGAAACACAAGCGGATCTGGGAGAGGCAGCTCAGCCGCAGGCACGAGTCCGCGTTTGTCCTGAATGCGGCGGCTCGAAACTGATGCGTGACTACGATGCCGCGGAGATCGTGTGCGTCAGCTGCGGATGCGTGATTGCTGAGAAGCTTGCTGACAGCCGGCCGGAATGGCGGGCGTTTGATGATGAACAGAAAGCGAAGAGGGCTCGCGCGGGCGCCCCGCTGACGTACACGATTCACGACAAAGGCCTCTCGACAGTCATCGATTGGCGCGATAGAAGGGGAAGCGGTCGCCAGCTGACAGCGAACGAGCGCCTCGACATGTATAAGCTTCGAAAGTGGCAGAGGCGGGTACGCGTCTCAGACGCGACCGAACGCAACCTTGCAGTTGCGCTCTCCGAGCTCAGCAAGCTGGCGTCATCGCTAAACCTTCCGAAGAATCTCCTCGAGACCGCGTCGGTGATCTATAGGCGTGCGATAAAGAAGAGACTCATCCGAGGCAGATCGATTCACAACGTGACGGCAGCAGCCATCTACATGAGCTGCCGGCAGTGCGGCGTCCCGAGAACATTGGACGAGATCGCTACCGCCAGTAGCCTCAGCAAGAAAGACATTGGCAGAAGCTACCGGTTTATGGTGCGGGAACTCGAGACCTTCGTACCCCCGTCGACAAGCCGCCACTACGCAGCGAGATTCAGCAACAAGCTAGTGATCTCTGGCAAAGCAGAAGCAATGGCCATTCGCATTCTCGAGACAGCAACAAGAATGAAGCTTACGAGCGGTAGAGGGCCGACCGGAATTGCGGCCGCGGCAACTTACATCGCCGCAGTGCTGACAAACGAGCGCAAGACACAGCGCGAGATCGCCGAGATCGCTAATGTGACGGAAGTGACCATCAGGAACCGGTACAAGGAGCTTCTCGAGAGGCTCTTCATCGAGGTTCCGATGTAGCGTACTCGTTCATTCGCAGACCGACGTCCTGCATCTTGCATCAGGTTTCTGACGCTTTTCTCCGTCTGCGAAGGTATACGCTAGCGATAATGATCACGATCACAACTGCGGCTCCTAAGAGTATCAGCTGGTTCGAAACCAACTGCTCCATGATGCCGAGCGTCGCCGTCTGAGTCTTGGGCAGTTCGGACACCACAGAGAAATTCACGGGAATCGAAACAGTCTGGTCCATCTGCAGGTCGTCCCTGTAGTACACGATAATGGTCACTTGGTGGTTTCCCTCAGCTGTGCTTGGATCGATTACTGCTGTGATGCTGAAGGGCGCCGGCGCATTGGGGTCGACTTGCCCGACATAAGTCGGCTTGATTGAGCCCGCTGCCAGAGATGAGCTTGGAACGAGCGACACGTTCGCGTACATGGCAGCAATCACCCCGCGATTCAACAGATTGCCAGAGACCGTTATCTCGCTACCCGGAAGTGCTGGGTCCGGACTGACACTGATCTCGTAGACCTTGATATCGATCCAGCCGCGGACGAGGAATGAGATCGCGTGAGTCTCGGTCGACGGAATAGTCTCACCGATGACCTTGTAGACAGCAACCACGCTCCCCTGAAGGGCCGATCCCGCGGCTGAGGACGGAGCGAAGACCGTAAGATTTGCCCGTATCACATCCCGGGGAGAAAATGAACTCCTGATCCAGTGGTTGTCGCCAAACAATACTAGCGGCGGCGGGATTGTGAGTGCGATGTCAAGTTCCCTCACATACTTGCCAACATTAACGATCTCCATCGACAGGGTAGTATTTCGAGACGCGGCCAGCACGTTCCCGGAAATAGCAACTGACAGATTTGCGGATGTCGCTGCGTAGCCGGGATGGATGCTGGCCGTCATTATTGGGAGGATTACGATTGCCAGGAATATGGGCACTAGCATGCTAGCTGTGCGTCCCTTGCTCATGTCCCATCCAACACCGTTGGAACTGGGCAAGTAAATGTCAGCATAATTATGCGTATTGATTATGCGTGCCTGCTGAGAGCCGAAGGGACGCCCTTTGCCGCTTAGCTTCGCCTGCGAGCTTTCTTCCTGCGCAGAAGAGCCTTTCGAGGAGGGGTGACGCGTGTCTCTTCTTCCTGCTCGGTTAGTCCGACGGAGAATGTGTCGTCTCCGATTGGCCAGTCTTTGACAAGCTTTCCCTGCGCTCTTCCTTGGTCTAGGTGCTCGATCCTGAGCCTCTTAGCCCTAACCTCGCCAAGTATGTAGTCCCGCCTGCTATTCAGAGAGGATGCGCCGTCCGGCGCTGACGCAACTATGTGGACATCGATGAAGGCATCCACCCTCAGATTCATCTCCTTACGCATCTGTTGGACTCTCCTGACCACGTCACGTGCGAGGCCGTCTGCCACCTCGTCCGGGGACAGTGTTGTGTCGATTTGCACTCTGCCTCCCTCGAACTCCGCCACAGGTTGAGTCTCCTTAGTCTCTTCGCTGAAACTCACATGCCTCTGCTCAATGCTCACCTTCTCTGAGTCGACCTCAACCTGAACTGGCCCCCGCGAGAGCCTACTCCGCAGGTCCGCAGGGTCCATTCCCACTAGGAGCCGAGCCACCTTCCCCGCCCGCGATTTCAGCTCAGGACCTAGGACAGCCATATTGGGAACCGCTCGAAGCGCTACGCTTCTTGTCAACTCTGAGGAGGTAGCAACCTCCAAAGACCGTGTATTCAACTGTTCAAGCAGAAGGCCCCTCATCCGGACTACCGCTTCTCGAACCTCGTTTCGCGACGTGATCACATTCACAGCCCTGACCGGCTGCCTCAGCTTCAGCCCCGCTTTCATCCTAGCCATGGCGGCCGCTGAGATCACTCGCTGACAGATCTCCATTCGTTTCTCCAATTCGTCATCTCGCCAGACGGGTCGTGGTGTTGGCCATTCCAACGCATGAATCGTCGCAGGAGCCTTTGTTTCAGCCGGCCGAAACATGCCGTGATAGACCGCCTCCGCAATGAACGGGGTAAACGGCGCCATCATTACTACGGCTTCACGAAGCGCGTGAGAGAGGACTGAGTAAGCGGCGAGCTTATCGGGATCCTCCTTCTCGACCCATGTTCGTCTTCTGACGAGTCGAATGTAGTTGTGGCTGAGCTCTTCTACGAGGAAGTTCTTCACGACCCTAACGGCTTCGTGGATTCGGTATCCTTCCATGGCCGAAGTGACGGTCCCGACTGTGTGTTCGGTGCGGCTCATCAGCCATAGGTCCTCTTCCCTCATGTGTCGCTTCATCTTCTCGGGGGGACTAGCGGCCGGATCGAACCTGTCGAGGTTCATGTAGGTACTTGCAAAGACGTATACGTTCCAGATTGTTTGCAGATCCCCGGCGACCTGCGCAAGGATCTTCCATGAGAACTTCAGATCTTCCCAAAGCGTGTTCTGGAGTACGTAGAGTCGAAGAGCGTCGCGGCCATATCGGCTGATCACGTCCTGTGGGACCACGAAGTTTCCAAGGGACTTGTGCATCTCTCGTCCCTGTTCGTCGAGCATGAAGCCGTGCATGAGCACCGTCTTGAACGGAGTCTCGCCCAGAGCGACGAGCCCCGCCTTCAGCAAGGAGAAGAACCATCCTGAGATCTGGTCGCGCCCCTCGACAATGAAATCCGGTGGCCACCATTTTTCGGATTCTCGTCTAGTCTTGGGATACGATAGGCATGCGTATGATGAGATTCCCGAGTCGAACCAACCAACCATGACATCTGGAACCCGTCTCATCTTTCCTCCGCAAGTGCACCTGAGCTGCGCCTCGTCAACCCAAGGGAGGTGCAGCTCTCTCGGCGTCTTTCTTCCGGCGCTCTTCTCTCTCAGTTCTCTCAAGGAACCGACGACTTGCCGGCTTCTGCATGATTCGCAGAGCCAGATTGGGAGTGGTGTCCCCCAGAAACGTTGCCTCGAGATGACCCAATCTCTTAGCCCCTGTAGCCAATTGCGGAACTGATTAGCGCCAGCCCATTCTGGGATCCACTGTGTCGCCTCTATGTCTGCAAGCATCTTGTCTCGCATTTGAGTGACTCTGATGAACCATTGGTCTGTAGCCCGTATTATGAGCGGGGTGTGGCATCGCCAACAGACCGGGCTTCTGTGAACGATCTCACCGGCGAATAGAAGCGCTCCTCTCTGCTTGAGGTCGTCTATGACTTCTTGGTTCGCGACCTTGACATCTTTGCCTGCGTATTTTCCTGCGTCCGCGACGAACTTGCCCTGATTGTCAACGAGCATCAGGACCGGCAGACCGTTCTTGAGCCCGACTTCGTAATCCTCTTCTCCGTGTCCGGGTGCTGAATGCACGCAGCCAGTGCCTTCTTCGAGCGTGACATAGTCTTTGCTAAGTACGACTCGATGACCCCCGACAAGCCGGGACTGCGCGGGAACTATGTCCGCGAGCGGAGACGTGTACTCTAGGCCGTTCAGGGATTCTCCCCGGAATGTCTCTACAAGTTCGGATTTCATGCCGGTCTCGGCGGCCACATGTTGCATTCGCTCCTTTGCAAGGATGTAGACTTCGTCACCGTGTCTCGCCCGCGCATACTCGTAATCCGGGTGAACCATTACGGCTGTGTTCGAGGGTAGTGTCCAAGGCGTTGTTGTCCAGATCAGTATGTACTCTTTCTTACGTCCCTTTACCGGAAACTTGACGTAGATTGATGGGTCACTCAGTTCACGGTATTCCAGTACAACTTCGTAGTCAGATAGGACCGTTTCACAGCGCGGGCACCAATGGACAACCTTGAGACCATGTTCGAGCAGTCCGTCGTGTTCCGCTTTCTTGACAGTCCACCAAGCCGATTCTATGTAGCTATCGTCGTGAGTGAGATACGGGTGCTCCCAATCCATCCAGACTCCAAGATCTGTGAACACCCTGCTCATTGCTTTGGAGTTGCTGTTGGCGAACTTCTTGCACTCCGAGACAAACTTGGCAAGCCCGTAGATTTCCAAGTCACGCTTCTGTTTGAAGTCATGTTGACTCTCGATGGCGAGTTCGATCGGCAGCCCGTGGCAATCGTACCCGGGCTGATCTCTGCAGTCGAATCCTCTGGCTCTCTTGTACCTAAGGACGACATCTTTGACAATCTTATTCCAGCATGTTCCGATGTGGGGAGTATCCGAAGACGGGAAGGGGGGACCATCGAGGAAATAGAACTTGGGCCCGCCTGATCTCCGCGCCTTCACTAGTCTGTCTGCTTGCGTCTTCTGCCAGAGCCTACGTACGTGCTCTTCCGTCTGCTTCCAATCGTATGTCTTCGGTATTGTGCCAATCGCGCGTTTCAGTTTCTATCACCTTCACATTCGACATTCAACGAGCGCGCTGGTAGCAAGTACGACCTTGTCAACCCAGTCCAAGATTTCGGAACCGTCAGCGGGCAGCATGGGCTAGGCAAGAATTTCGATTTCTCGGTCACCTTTCACAGTAGCCACCCGCGGCCAGCTTATACCCCAGAGAAGTTCTATTTAGCCTTCATCACAGGAACCCGCCTGCAAACGGGGAAGATTACATGGCTTCTCTCGTTCTCGGCATCGAATCCACCGCTCACACCTTCGGCGCGAGCGTTGCCAGCTCGGATGGCCGCGTCCTTTCCGATGCCAAGCAGGTGTATGTTCCGCCGACTGGGCGAGGGATCCACCCGAGAGAAGCGGCTCAGCACCACTCGTCGATAGCTGATGTGGTCATTCGAGACGCGCTCGTGCAGGCGAAGGTGAGGCCGAAAGATCTAGATGCGGTGGCCATTGCGCTAGGTCCAGGCCTCGGGCCAACTCTCCGAATTGGTGCCACCATGGCGCGAGCGATAGCCTCAACGGTTCGAGTGCCTCTGATTCCAGTTCATCACGCGATCGGCCACATCGAGATTGGTGCGCTCACCACGGGTTCTCGTGACCCCCTGGTCGTGCTGCTCTCCGGAGGTCACACCACAATAGCGGCCTTTGCGAGCCGCCGGTGGAGAATCTACGGCGAAACAGAGGACATCACCGTTGGCAATCTGCTAGACATGTTTGCCCGATCTGCCGGCCTACCATCGCCGGGCGGACCTGAAATCGAACGTCTCGCGATGCTGGGCAAGAATTTCATCGAGCTTCCTTACACGGTCAAGGGAAACGACGTCTCCTATTCCGGCCTGCTCACGGCAGCGACAAAACTCCTGCAGACGGGGCACCCGATTGAAGATCTGTGCTTTTCTGTCCAGGAAGTCTCTTTTTCCATGCTCGCGGAGGCCGTGGAGAGAAGTCTCGCTCACACTGAGAAGAAGGAGCTTCTACTGGTCGGGGGGGTCGCCTCCAACTCTGCCCTGAGGAAAAAACTGGAGACCGTCGCCAGCGAACATGATGCAACCCTCCGAGCAGTGGATCCGAAGTACGCCGGCGACTGCGGCGCACAAATCTCTTGGACCGGGACCTTGGCATTCGGGCGTCGGTTGTTCATAGATGTGGAACGAAGTGAAGTGAGGCCTCGGTGGAGGCTGGACGAGGTAGATATCCCCTGGAGGTGAGGCGGCTCTGCTGATCCGCAAGGGCGCAGAGGCCAGCATATTTCTGGAGGAATGGCACGGCAGACGCGTTATCATGAAGACGCGGCTGCCGAAGTCGTACAGAGTTGAGGCTCTCGACTCTTCCATTAGGCTTACCCGTACGTCACGGGAGGCTCATCTCATCCATGATTCAAAGCGTGCTGGCGTGCCCACTCCCACCGTGTATCAAGTCGATGTGAGCACATGCACTATCGTCATGGAATACATCGACGGCCCTCGCCTGAAGGAGGCCCTCTCCGGAATGGACGAGTCAGAAGTAAGAGCGACGTGCAACCACGTTGGCTCATTGATAGGGCGGCTTCATTCAAACGGCATCGTTCACGGGGACCTGACGACCTCGAACATGATCCTGAGAGATCGAAGCAAGCTGTTCTTCATTGACTTTGGCTTGAGCGACTACTCGCGGGAGGTGGAAGCAAGGGGCGTGGACCTCCTGCTGATGAGTAGAGCCTTCAAGAGCACGCACTTTAGACTGTACTCGAAAGCTTTCAAGGCTGTGCTTGACGGTTATCGAGATGCTGTTGGGCGGGTCGATACACAGCTCGTCCTGAGTAAGATGCATGAGATTGAAAAGCGGGGAAGATACAGTGAGAGATCCCAGACGACCCTACTTCCTGACCTCAAACAAGAGCAAGTTTAGGGAAGGCGCCGCTGTTGCAGCAGTCTTCGGCGTACTCCTCCTGATGCGCAAATCAACCAAAATAGAGATCCAGTCCGACAGCCTGCGCAGAATTGCATCTTACGCTGCAGAGGAGGCGGCGAGGCGACTTGGCGTGGCCATCGTCACTGAGGATGCAGGTCTGTTCATTGATGAGCTGCACGGCTTCCCAGGGCCCTACTCTTCGGATGTCTTCAAACGTTTGGGTAACAAGGGAATCCTCAGACTGATGGAGAACAAGACAAGAAGAGAGGCGAGCTTTCATTCCGCCGTCGCTTTCTGTAGACCAAGGGGCAGGGCAAAGTGCTTCAACGGCGCGGTGGTCGGGAGGATAAGCTCCAAGCCACGGGGAAGCGGCGGTTTCGGATTTGACCCCATCTTTGTCCCGAACGCAGGCGACGGGAGAACGTTTGCACAGATGAGCAATGAAGAGAAGAACAAGATCTCGCACCGGGCAGCAGCATTCCGAAGATTTTCTCGCTGGTTGTCAGCTCTGCAAGCTTAAATAGAGCAAGGTCTTCGGATACCGAAATTCGAACGGAAGAAAAGAACAGTCTCGGAGTGTGTGCATCTTAGCAAGGCTCTACACGAGCAAGCGGGGACGTTCGAGCTCTACGCGTCCTGTCAGCAAGAAACCTCCAATGTGGTTCAAGTACGCACCCGAGGAGGTCGAGGCCTTGGTAGCGAAGCTTGCGAAAGAAGGAAACTCGCCAAGCCTAATCGGAAACATCCTCAGAGACAGGCACGGCGTGCCGCTGGTCAAACCGGTCGCCGGGAAGACCGTTACAGAGCTCGTCCGCGCCTCAGGCCAGACCCCGAAGATTCCTGAGGATCTGGACTATTTGTTCCGTAGAGCTGACGGGCTTCGCAAGCACTTGGAGAAGAACAGGAAAGACTACGAGAACAAGAGGGCGCTTGCGACCGTTGAGTCGAAGATTCATCGACTGGTGAAGTACTACAAGGCTCGCGGCAAGCTCCAGCCTGAGTGGGAGTATAAGCCAATGGCCGCCTCCGTGGCGTAGAGATGTCATCCCACTCGAATCTAGACGGACTACTCGGCGCTGCCGCGAAGGCCGCGGGTCTTCTTAAGGACAAAGCATCCCACGGTTCCAAGATCTTGCTGCTCTCTCACTACGATGCGGACGGGCTCTCGGCCGTCGGCATTGTAGGATCTAGCCTAGCTCGATTGAGAGCCAACTTCCAGCTTAGGGTTATCAAAGAACTCGACCCCGGGACACTAGCGGAGGCCATCCGCTGTGAACCCGACTTCATTGTGCTAACAGACATCGGCAGCGGGTATCTGACAGATCTCACGCGAGGAGCAAAAGAGCGGGAAACTCTAATCATCGATCATCACCCACCCACGGGAAAGCCTCCGCCGAAGATCTTCCAGCTGAACCCGCACGAATTCGAAATAGACGGCGCGACTGAGATAAGCGCAGCCGGGCTGGCCTATCTGGTCGCTCGCAGTTTGTCGCCTGCGAGCATTGACCTCTCGGTGCTGGCGGTGGTAGGCGCTCTTGGGGACATGCAGGACAAGAACAAGGAGAGACGACTGCGCGGCCCCAACGAGCTCGCAGTCCAGGATGCGGTCAACTGCGGATGCATGAAGACTGATAAGGACTTGCTCTTCTTCGGCAGAGAAACACGACCCATACACCGTGCACTCGCCCTGACCACAACGCCGTACCTGCCTCATATCAGTGGCGAAGAAGACAACGCAACAGCGCTGCTCACATCCAAGAACATCCCGCTGAAGGAGGGAGAGCGATGGAGAACAATGAGCGACCTCAGCCACAAAGAGAAGCAAACACTGCTGACCGCAATCGTCGAAATGCTTGTCTCCAAAGGCTTCAAGGGCAGTAGGGCGCTCGAACTTATCGGAACTGTCTATACGCTGACAAACGAACCTGCCGGAAGCCCGACTCGAGATGCCCGCGAGTTCGCCTCAATGCTGAATGCGTGTGGCAGGATGGATCGGCCAAGCCTCGCCGTATCGATATGTCTTGGTGAAAGAGGGTCGGTCCTTGATGAAGTACAGGAAGTGATCGCTACATATCGCAGAACGCTCGCTGAGTATATGGAGTGGCTCACCGCAAAGCCGTCCGCGGTCATGGAGCTCAGCAATATCTGCGTGGTGCGGGGTGAGGACAGAATCGCGGAGAACATGACCGGAGCGCTCTCCTCGATCCTGTCATCCGCAGGTCATCTGAAGCCAAACAAAGCTACGATCGTTGCGGCAAGGTCTAGGGACGGCGGAGTAAAGATCTCCGCGAGAGCGCCTGAGGTTCTGCTGAGCAAAGGTGTGGATCTCGGGTTGGCGCTCCAGAAAGCTGCCGCATCGTTAGGAGGTTTCGGGGGAGGACATAACGTGGCAGCTGGCGCTCACATCAGCTCAGGCGACCCGGAAGAACTGTATCGCATGATCGACCAGCTAGTCTCGGATCAGATGAAAGAGGATTGAGGGCAACGATTGTTACACATCATCGTGACGCCAAATCGGCAAGGTCGATAGCGAACTCTCTTAAGGCCGATAACGACGCCGCCCCTAGCCCACTGAGAATAAGATCCCGGGTATCCGGGAAGCGTGTCATCTCAACTGTCACCGGAGCAGAAGACATCGAATCTTTGCTGGGCACTGTTGACGATCTCTTGCTATGCATGATCACTGCGGACAGAGCGGTGGGGATTGCTAACGCACGGAAGGTCAGTCGACATGCCTCGCCTGGTAAATTCGACTCGCCAAAGGTTTAATAGCTCACAGAGAATGCTGCGTCCTCGCTCAGTGATGAGATATTGTCCAAGGCTGCGAAGAAGGTCAGGGACAAGTGGCGCGCGAAGGAATGGTATGATGCCTACGCGCCGAACTACTTCGGCGAGAAAATGGTCGCCTCGATTCCGTGCAGCGATCCGAGCAAGCTAATGGGCCGAGTCGTGGAAACCACACTGTACGACATCACGAATGATTTCTCCCACCAATCTCAGAAACTCTACTTTCTCGCGGTCAATGTGAAGGGGCATAGGGTCGAGACTATCCTCAAAGGTCATGAGTACTCGGCCGACTATCTGCGCAGCCTAGTTAGACGCGGAAGTACCCGCATCGACGCGATCTTCAACCTCAGCTCGAAGGATCAATATGTCACACGCGCATCCGTGGTTGCCTTCACGAGGGATCGAGTCAACGCAAACCAACAGCATCTGATTAGAGGCATAATGAGGAAGACCATTGAGGAGAAAGCAGCCACGTTGGCGTACGATCAGCTCTGTCATGAGATGGTGCTCGGCATCTTTGGCTCAGAGGTTTACAACCTTGCCAAGAAGGTCTCCCCGCTGAGGCACGTGGGCGTGCGGAAATCGAAGCTGCTCGTCATCCCCGAGGGCGTCATGGCTAAGCCCACGGAAGTGTTAGCACAGGCGAAGGCGGTCGCAGCCTAGCGGCCCGGTCTTCGATACAGCTTCCTTATCTCATCCTGTAGCTCTTGCAGCTGTCGACGTAGTTCGCTGCCGGCTGTCTGTTTATCCGATTCGTAGCGAGCTTGAGATGTAACCTGTTCGAATTGCAGCATCGCGAGTCGAACTCGCTCCTGAAGTTGTCCTATGGTCTCGGTTTCATGCAGGTAGCCTGCAAGTATTCCCACTAGGGCGCCACCTACCAGACCCGCTATGAAGGAAGCGAGATCGAAGGCCAAGAATCATCTCTTTCCGGCAGAAGCAGGGTTTGAACTCGTGACGCTTTTAAGAGCCACGGTCAGATGATCCGAGCATACGACATCAAGCCCGCAGTCGGAGATGCTGGGATAGCTTGCTGAAAGCTTCAGAACAGGTCGCGAAGGCTGTGGTCCTAGCCGCGGGAAAAGGAGTTCGCCTTTGGCCGCTCACCGAGAATAAATCAAAACACATGATACCAGTCGCCGGCAGGCCGGTGATAGAGCACGTAGTGGCGGCTGTCAAGTCCGCGGGGATACGGAGTCTCATATTGGTGACGTCATACGCGGAGGAACTGATCCAGAAGCATCTCGGCAACGGAGCGAAGTGGCGCGTCAGGATAGAGTACGTGCATCAGCCGGACATCTCAGGAACGGGGAGCGCCGTCTCCGCAGCTCGCGAAAAGCTGGGAGATCACGACTTTCTCTTAGTCTACGGCGATGTCATGGTGACGCCGACAGCGATCAGGCGTGTTCTGGAGACGTATCGGAGGAAGGGACGGAAGCCGAGTGTTGGTCTGGTTCCCGTTTCACGTCCTGAATCGTATGGGATGGCGAGAGTCTCGGGCGAATGGCTCATCGACATAGTCGAGAAACCCCAAGCCCCCGCAAGCCCGAGCAATCTAGCGAACACAGGAATCTACGTCCTAGGCCCGACCCTATTCGAACATTTGGAGAAGATCCTTCGATCTGGCAGAGGAGAGTTTGAGCTTACCGACGCCATATCCTCGCTCGCGCGAGGCGGTGCATCAGTTGCCTGGGCGAAGATAGGCGCGTCCGACTGGCAGGACATCGGGAGGCCCTGGGACCTCCTTTCGGCAAACGCGACGACGCTGGCCCGATCGAAGCGATCAGTCAATGGCACGATTGAGAAGGGAGTCACAATCACTGGCCCCGTCACGATTGAGAAGGGCGCAACTGTGAGGACGGGGACCGTTATCGAGGGACCGGCGTGGATCGGAAACGGTGCCGTCCTCGGACCGCTCGCTCACATACGGGCGGGTACCTCGGTCGGGAGGCGTGTCGTAATCGGGAACTTCTGCGAGATCAAAAACAGCATAATCATGGATGACACGCACATACACCACCTCTCCTACGTCGGCGACAGCGTCATCGGGGAGAGATGCAACCTCGGCGCCGGCACGATACTGGCGAACCTCAAGACGAACGGCAAGACGGTGCGCATGAGAATAAGAGACAAGCTGGAGGACAGCGGTCTCAGGAAGCTAGGCGTTTTCACCGGCGACAATGTGAAGACAGGCATCAATTCGTCGATCATGCCAGGCATACGCATTGCTTCGGAGGCAGTGCTTCCTCCGGGATCTATTGTGTCTGAGGACGTCTTCGCCGCGTAGCCGTGAGACGAGGAGCGGCCTGCTATCCTCTCTTCTTCGCGCTCACGATTGAGATGACATCGTGGTCCTTGAGGACCTGATCCTCGCCCACCCTCATCTTCGACCTCACGTCGACCCCGTAAAGGAAACCCTCCCCGAGGTCTGAGTGGATCATTCCAGCGAACTGCTTCGCAGTGGTTCCATAAGGAACAAGGTATGCGTCCGGCAGCACCCGGCCCTTGTGATCCGTGAGAGCCTCAGGGTTCTCGACCGGGTACACAGCGATCATGCTGAGCATCCTGAAGAACGCATAGTCAATCGCGGCCTGAACCCCCGTTGAACCCCACGGGATCAGGATCTTCTCCCGTACCCTATCCAACGCGGCCTGCTGCTCCGCCGTCAGACTCGGACCTGTGACCTTGAAGCTGCTGTCGCCCGGCTTGTAGTCCGTCAGACCCTTCTCAGCGGTCCTCCTCAGCGCCAGCTCCGCCTCAGCACAGCACGGGATAACAGGATATCCAAGTTTTCCCAGAGCTTCCGCGTTCTCCTTCGCAACGGGGATATCGATCTTGTTTGCGGCGATGAGCATGGGTTTCGTGATGCGCCTGACTTCATGGAGGAACTTGAGGAGCTGCTCTTCGCTCCATCCGCTCGGGTGAGCAGCATCCAGACCAACCGCGTTCTGAGCCTTCAGTACGTGGGCTCGCCTCACTCCGAGGCCGCTCAGCCTCTCTTCGAGGACGGGGCCGAGATCCTCCTTCGTCCCCTCGACACGCTTGACAGTCTTGTCCCAGTCTTTCTTGACGATCTGGAGGAGCCACATATCGAGCTCCGTTTCGAGGAACTTCACATCCTCCCGCGGGTCGTGTGCGCCCGCGTCGCATGGCTTCCCCTCGATGTCCGTGGCTCCCGCCGCATCGACGATGTGGATCAGGGCGTCTGCCTGTCTGATCTCATCGAGGAACTGGTTGCCTAGGCCTCTTCCCTGCCACGCGCCCGGGACCAGACCAGCACAGTCCACAAGCTCAACTGGGACGAGCCTTATCCCGTCAATGCATGCGGAGTTGGATGGGTTGTCTTGGACACCGAGCTCCCTGCAAACACAGGGGGTCCTGACGTAGCCGACTCCTCTGTTGGGTTTGATCGTGGTGAACGGATAGTTTGCGATGGCCACATGCGCAAGCGTGGCCGCGCTGAAGAATGTGCTCTTCCCAACGTTCGGTTTGCCCACAACCCCCACAGATAGACCCATGACGAGTCACGTTTCTTGCGGACAAGATAAGCGTGGAGTGATCTATTTCAATACACAAGGAGAGCTGAAAGTTCGAGTAGGGTCTGCGAGATGTACATTCATCCGCTGGTCCAAATGCGTCGAACGATATGTGGAACCTTGTACTCCTCGAGATATCTCCGGAGAGCCTCGGCCGAATCGGCAGGAATCATCACGACGTTCCTTCCTACCTTGAACCCGTGCAAGTCGTGCAGCAATCCCTTGTAGATGTACCTGCCCTTTCCTCTTCCTTGGAGCTTCTGGATGAACTTCACTTTCCTTCGTTGCGGAAGTCGGCTCGCATCATACGTCACAAGCGCGTACGGTTTCAGTTGCTCTCCAAGCAGACGGCGCATATCGAAATTCTCACTTGCGTAGAGCAGAATTCCTTCGCCGAGCACTGTGCCAACGAGCGGCGAGGACTTCAGCTGCGAGACTGTCAGTGGTATCGCTTGAACGAAGAGCTCACGCGTCGCCGTCAGGTCAGCGATCCTATCCATTGCATGGCCGATATTGATGCCGTCCTCGAACAACAGAAGCAGGTCGATGTCACTTCCCCGATCGTAGTCGCGCCTCGCGTAACTCCCGAAGAGGATTATGGCAAGCAGTCCATCAAGTGCGTTCGTCATCTCGGTTGCTAGGCTCCTGATGGAATCATATGTTTCCAACGTCGATGCGTTCCCTCCTAGACAGCTCCCGGACAGCGTTCTCCAAGACTGTCATGGCGTCAGCCGCGTGTTCGCCATCGACTCCTCCATAGCCCAAGGCGCCATAGATCGCCCAATGCCTGTCCCAGCTCCGTACAAGGTCAGGGTGACTCCGCCTCAACCAGTCTCGGCGCTCGCGGTGCGCCGTGGCTGGCCGCTCATGGAAGTGCAATCCCTCTGAGGCAGCACACGCCTCTATCATCTGCTCGAAGGATCGAATAGCGAGCAAGCCCACATTGGCGAATCTGTTCTTGCCGAACTCCGATCTGGCGCCGATCAGATTCTCGATGGCTACCTTCACATGGTCTACCTTGCTGCCCATGATCCTTGTTAATTATAAACAACTACTTAGCCCTACCGACTCATCTTGACGTGTCCATCCGTCGTCTGTGGAGAAAGCGGGGGGTACTCAGCCGGATTCACACCACAACCGAGCGATCCCATGTTCTTGATCAAACCGTGTTCAGACTAGCCCGTGAATACCAATCGCACTGCCAA
>Ga0315312_1000957_pt1 | contig 26153 bp, 20 predicted proteins | sample TDP7_MG_FD_203629 | JGI IMG/M metagenome (GOLD analysis project Ga0315312, IMG submission 203629) | Freshwater sediment microbial communities from Lake Towuti, South Sulawesi, Indonesia - TDP7 | ecosystem: Environmental > Aquatic > Freshwater > Lake > Sediment | place: Indonesia: South Sulawesi... | reverse complement strand
CAATTTGGAGCGACAAATTTAACCAGCCGGTGGGCTGGAGCGAGATGGTTGTGTCCAAGTAAAATCCCCAGCTTGACTGCACTGGAGCCTAATAAAACTCGCTTGTTTTAGGACTAGAGAAAGTGCCCTAGTATCAGTTGGTGGGAATGAATATCCTATTGCTACGATTTTATCTGTCTCTTCGAAGGTTTTTTCTGCAAGACCCCAAAGGCTGCCAATTACGTTAGTATAAGTATCATATCTTTTTTGACGTACGGGAGTGATTAGCAAGGGCGAAGATGGTACACCCTGCACAAGAGGTTCATCGAAAGGAGCAAATATTCCCTTATAACTAAACATTAAAATAACATGATCTTTTTCTGGAGAAATTGCTGTTGTTGAGAAGCAGTTCGCAGGTAGATGGGGAGGATAATAACCATAGCAAGTTGGTCCATATCCTCCATACCAACGTCCCTTGTGAGTTTCATAAGGCAGAGAAGCTTGCCAAAAGAGAAAGACTTTATCACTTTCTATAATAATACTTTGTATTTTAAGGGTTTGGGGACGAATACCTGTATAAGGAACGAGCCAGTTTGTGGAACCGTGTAGTTTTAATAATTTCCAATTGCTTGCAATAGTGAGTGATGAATCCACCTTTTCTTTCCATTTACCATCGAAAAATGCACAAAAACCTATTCCATATCCATCATTTGGTGTCCAAGCTCCAGTGGCCGCTAAAGCTTTGTCTATAAGGGTATCCCAATTAAAGGTTATAAAGGTATCTTCAGGGCTACAGAACTTCAAAAGATGACTGTAAGCCGAGTAGGAAGAACCATCCTGGGCTTCATTTATAACGTTTGCGATAATAAAGGTCATGTTGGTAAAGACCGTTGACAAGGCTATACTTTTTTCAAACTCATCATGAGTTAATTCATTTTTTTCTTTCTTCTCCCTCAATTCATCTATCTCGGCTTCTATTGAGGTCATGAACTGCTCGATATCTTCTATCCATTCGGAGGCCTTTAATGGATGGACTCCGCGGTAATTATGCAAATAGGATATTAAGGGGCCTATGTAGGCCTTAAATCCATTAGTAGTAGGTAACCTGTGCATGGCTTTGAAGAAATCTCTTGCCAACGGCATATTAACACCACGTGCGTTTAAAGCATAGTGGTGAGACGCTCCTGCCCCAAACAACCATACGGTTCGCTTTTTGCCCTGGAGTAATCTGAGTCTATCTCTGGTTGGAAGGTTATTCCACAGGAAACAATAGAACTCATTGTCGTTCAATCCTTTTACATCCATAATCTTCCCCCAAAAATCAATAATTAAAGATAGGTACTTTTTTCATCCTGTTATAATTCCGATTTTTCCTTGTTTTCAATTCAACCCAAACTGCGAGATGTTGTCTATTAGCCACAAGAAACAAACTACGAGTATCAAGTATCCAGAATCGAGAATCATTTTACCCCAAAAATCCGACAAAGAAAATCCAAAATTTCGTGTCCTAAAGAGTCCGTGTCATTCCGCGTTTAAGTCCGTGTCAGTCCGTGACGACCTACGCAATACGAAATACGACATAAAATCCGACAAATAAAACCCAAAATTCCTCTGTTTTTCTTTCTCTCCAACTCACCATTCACGATTAACCATTCACTAATAACCAATTACCATTTACCAACTACGACTTCGTCCGTGTCCTAAAAAGTCGGTGTTAATCCGTGCTATTTTGAACTTCGCATTTTTGTCATTCGACTTTGTTTCGGATTTAGAGTTTAGTATTTAGGATTTATTATATCTTATATTGTCCGTGTTAATCTGTGTTAATCAGTGTCAAACCAGTCTGTGTCAGTCCGTGTTTAAGTCCGTGTCAGTCCGTGCCAACATACGCAGGACGCTATACGAGCCACGAGTCACGTTTCACGTGTCACGAGCTAAAGTTCACGAGCCACGATTCACGAACCACGGGCCACCTGTCACGATCAGCAAAGACCTTCGACCGACCAACTACGAACTATGAACAATGAACTAATCCGAAAAATTCATCAAATTTTTTCGGATTCGCCCTTGACTTTTCGACCCCCATTTTTGGCCAAAAAATGCCGATGTAAAAAATGGTATAAAAACAGCTAACTTTTGTTCAATTTATGTTAAAACATCATCAAAACATGTTAAAAAGTTTCAAAATAGCTCAAATTTTCAAACTTTGTGCCTTTGCGCCTATGTATCTGTTAATTAATCACTTACATCAATTTTTCGCCAAAGTCCAATTTGACTAAATGTCCAATCGTACCCCCAAAAAACCGCATTTTTAGCTCAAAAATCAACATTTGCTCGGAAAAAGCTCGAAAAAAACACCGTTTTTCCCCCAATTTTGCTAATTTTAGCTGTGATTCTTAATTTCAAATCAGATGTTCCACCCAGCTAATCTTTTTTTCAATAGTCAATAGCAAATAGTCAATTTTTTTCCGCCAGTGCCCGCGTCAATGTTACCGCCCAGCCGGCTGCGATAATAATTAGCAGTGCCGCAATTACATATACTATTTTAACCCTGGCAAAAAACCGCTCCAAAAACCCGAAACGGACGCCAAATACAGCTACAAGCAAAGCCAGAAACGCTGCGACAACAAGAACACAGCACAATAGACCTGCAGCCGGCTGGATATAAAATGCCTCGAAGATTTTGCCCTCAGCGAAGGCAAGTACCGCCGTTGTCATTCCGCAGGTCGGACACGGCAGGTCGAATCTCTGCTTGAACCCGCAGTAACCGAACCACCAGCCCATATCGATTTTATAACGTCCTACAAACCAGAACAACCCGAAGAAAGCAATCACCGCTAAGCAAACAGCCGCCCCGGTAAGTCTCTGGCGCGACGACGCACGGCCGAAAACTCCCCGCTTATTATTTAGCTGTTGGCTTGCTTTCATAACTTCGTTACAATAGAAAGACTTAATAGCTTTGTCAAGTAAACCAAGAGTTCGCCATTCGCAGCTCGTCGCTCAAATCACAAGCCGCGAGTCACGAACCACGAGTCACAAAATATGGTATTAGAGCAGAGAGATTTGAGCATGATGCTGGAGACAGCTATTGTTGCAGCCCGGCTGGCAGGCCAGCGAGCAATGGAGGAAATCAATTACATTAAGGTCTCCATCAAAAACGCCACCGAACTTATAACCCAGGCCGATGCTCTATGTCAGAAGATAATCATCGACCGAATCAAAGAGAACTACCCCGACCACGGCTTCATTGCTGAGGAAGGCAACCGGGGCAAAATATTCAAACAGCCCCCACGAGGGGGGGAAATGCTCTGGTGGGCCATTGACCCGATAGATGGAACGAACAATTTTGCACATCGTATGCCTTTATTTACCATCAGCGTTGCAGTAGTATACCAGGGCATGCCCATCATAGGTGTGATTTTCGACCCAGCTACGGACTCAATGTTCACGGCTGTCAAAGGCGGCGAGGCACAACTGAACGGCAGAAGGATATTTGCCGGCGAAGAAAAAATGGATGAATTTTCAAGCGTCGGCCTCGATAGTCATTTTGATAATGGCGTGCCGGGCTGGACCTGCGAAATTATGCGGCGGACAAGATTTCGCAACTTCGGCACGACCGCCCTGCAATTGGCATACGTGGCAACGGGCGGTCTCATAGCCACTATCGCCTCCGACCCGAGAATATGGGATATAGCAGCCGGGACGGTCATCGCTGAGGCCGCCGGAGCTATCGTTACCGACTGGCAAGGTGGAAAAATCTTTCCTCTCGATTTGGACAGCTACGAAGGCCGGACGTTTCAGCTAATCGCAGCCAACAAAAAAGTGCATCCAGAAATCCTCGAGCTTCTAAAGTGATTTGCGATTTGCGATTTTCGATTTGCTATTTTCGATTTCCGATGTGCGATTTGCGATTTGCGATTTTCGATTTGAGATTTCCGATTTAGGCTTGACACTATGACACCAAATGAACTGAAGAAAAGAATGCAGCGGTTCGCTTTACGTGTAATTCGCTTAATTGAATCTCTTCCCAAAACCCGCACTGCAACTGTTATCGTAAATCAATTATTAGATTGTGCTACATCTGTAGGCGCCAATTACCGAGCTGCCTGCAGAGGCAGGTCAAAAGCAGATTTTATTTCAAAATTGGGTATTGTTGAGGAAGAGGCAGATGAATCAGCCTATTGGCTGGAGATACTCGTTGCGGCCAAGGTTGTGAAATACAATGCGGTGGCAGAATTGCTTAAAGAGGCTCATGAGTTGACCGCAATTGTAGCCGCTTCGCGTAAAACTGCCAAAAACAACAGATGAACAGAAAAAGTACAAATCGAAAATCGACAATTGGAAATCGACAATCGCTTATCTTGGGTCTGGAACGGGGTGCAAAGTCACAATAAATTAACAATGGTAGGCACGGCCCACCCTACGTAAATGCGTTCTAATCCATACCTATTCACCGGCCAGCGATTCAATGTCAATGTAAATCAATTTATAATTATATTACGAGCTGCTTTTTAATCAGTTGAACTAATGCTCTTTGAATATTAAATGGAACATTGCTGTACAAACAAAATAAAGATGTCATTCCCGCGAAAGCGGGAATCCAGTCGTTTTATCAACGTTTCCTGGACTCCTGCTTGCGCAGGAGTGACAATGTCGTTGTTCCATTCTTTATTCAAACATCAATAATGAGTCTTTTATCTCGGGATGTCTTGGAACACGAGCTTGCTTGCCGTTCCTGGGGTTTGCATAGATGTCATGCTTACTGCCGTGCCTTTTTAAGTAACACCCATTTTTAACAAGGTCTTTTATCAAGGCACTTCGTTTCAAACCTCAACCCCCAATTCTGTGAATTTTGTGTCGGCTCTATTATTGGTATCATATTCTTCAAGCATCATACGGTAAGCATCGATTATATTTTCCTTAAGTTCCTCGAGGGTTTTACCCTGACTAAAGACTCCAGGAATCTCTTTCAATTTGCCGACAAACCAACCGTCATCCTTCCAGTATTCAAGAGTAAAAAACCTTTTCATTTTTATATACCTTTCGTTTTTTAACTGAATATATCTGTCTTTTGTATTGCTCATCATTAATAACCTAATGCTCTTTGAATATTAAATGGAACATTGCTGTACATACAAAGCAAATATGTCATTCCCGCGAAAGCGGGAATCCAGTCTTTTTATCAGCGTTTCCTGGACTCCTGCTTGCGCAGGAGTGACACTGTGGTTGTTCCATTATTTATTCACACATCAATAATATTTTCGCCGAACATATTTTAACAGATTTGCCTTCCGCTTCAAAACAAAAAAGGTCTGCAAGGTTTAAACTCATAGCCCTCAAGAATCGTCCATAAAAGAACGTCCCACCAGGCTTAAATAATCTTCTATAATTTGGCATGGAAAAATTATAATTTAGATTCAGCTATGTCACAATAATTAACAATGGTGGGCACGGCCCACCCTACGGGGATACTGAAGTATTAGCCCAGACTGCGTTCTAATCCATACCTATTCACCGGCCAGCGATTCGAGATCAAAGTAAATAAACTTGTTCTCCCTTCAAACATCAGCTATCATATCTATATATGCGTTTTCGATTCAAGGGACTTACTGATGGTGGTGTCTCGCACATCTAAAGTGTTGTGTTTCTGCGTAATGGTTATCAAATTTATAGCCACTTACACTGCCGCTGCCGAATTCGCCGCAGGTACGGGAATGCCAAACGATCCATACCAAATCGCTATGGCTGAGCAGCTTATCTCAATTGGCTCAGATCCAAATCTGTTGGATAAGCACTTCATTCTTGTCAACGACATCGACCTGGACCCGAATCTACCGGGCGGTCGAGTTTTTAACAAAGCTGTGATTGCACCAGATTCGGATAGAGAAAACAAATTGCCACAATCCGTTTTTACGGGCAGCTTCGATGGTAAAGGACACAAGATCAATAATCTGACCATCCGTGGCAAGGCAGACTATCTTGGCTTATTCGGAGGAATATGGAAGGGCCATGTCCTTAATCTGGGCATGGAGAACGTCTCAATATTTGTGATGAATGCCTCGAGCTACCATGGTTGTATCGCAGGGCTAAACAACGGCAGGATCGCCAACTGCTATGCAAAGGGTACTGTGACCGCAAGTAAGAGTTGCCAACTTATCGGCGGATTAGTTGGACAGAATCATTTAGAGGGCATCATCATCAATTGTCGAGCTGCTGTCAATCTTTCTCCCGGTGATAAATGTCAAAGTCTTGGTGGCTTAGTCGGAACGAACTCTGGTACAATCAGTAACTGTTATGCAAGTGCTCATGTGTTAGTTGAACACGAAACTATTGGTCTCGGTGGATTGGTTGGATTCTGTGCAAGACGTATAACTAACTGTTATACAACCGGTAGTATTTCCGTTGGAGACGGTAGTTTGGCTATTGGCGGCCTCGCTGGATTTAGCGGAGGATCAATTAAAAACTGCTATGCCGCCTGCAGAGTTTTTGCTGGACAGAACGCTACAGATCTTGGCGGCTTGGTGGGACAAAACTGGGGATATACAGGCAATTGTTATTTCCTCAGCCCATCCGATGGTGGTGGACCAGATAATGGGGTGGGTTCATCTTTGACAGATGAGCAAATGAAACGACAAGCCAACTATGTAGATTGGGACTTCAAAGAAGTATGGACAATCTGCGATGGTAAGGACTACCCAAGCCTGAGGCCCGAGGCGCCGGAGCCGCCAAAGCCCTCGCCACCCGATCTGAGCCGTTGTACACGGCTTGAAATCCGGTATTATCCATCTAACCTGGAGCACGTATGTCACACCGTCAAAGATCGAAGCCTCCTTAGCCCTGAGGAGATCGAGTATCTGCAGTCTCCGGATGCAATAGTAGTGGATGACCAGAAACTCATCAAAGCTCTCGCTCATGATATAAGCTCGGGATCCTACGGGGGATCTGGAGGTGCAATTGGTGCAAGACCCATCGCAGACATCCGATATCACAACGGCGAACGGCTGACGTCCTTCACTTATTTTATCTTGTCCATCAAGAGCGAAGAGGGTCACTGGTTCGACTACGATAGACGCTTACCGAGTTTGGAGAAGCTTACACCACAGATACGACCATTTCGGTTGCGATTGGATTGTGCAGATAATCTGCGGTCCCTCCACGACCGGTTGCAGTCGTACCTCGAAAGTGAGAAGGCATACCCAGCAGCAACTAAATGGAATGATTCCATTGTACGGTTCCTTTACGAGCCACCTTGGCCAGTCACAGTGAGAGTACTCAATTGTCCCAGTGCAGGCAAAGGTAAAAGCCATTATGCGATGAACCCAAATTGTGAGCCTAATTCACTGCCAGATACTGTGCTTTTATTCGAGACAAAAGCGGGCTGGAACCAGCACGGTGGCTCTGAACTGTTTACCTTCGATAACCACGACCCACGCGGCGGCTGCGTTATCTTAAACGACGGCACGGTCAAATTCATTCGCACCAAAGAAGAACTCCAGCAGCTTCGATGGAAATAGTTTGATAGCCACACGGTAAAGTGACGTTATGTCAAGTACGGACGTTTCAGCTAATCGCAGCTAACTTAAAAGTGCATCCAGAAATCCTCGGGCTTCTAAAGTAATTTGCGATTTGCGATTTTCGACTCGCGATTTGCAATTTGCGATTTACGTTTTGTGATTTTCGATTTGCGTTTTGCGATTTGCGATTTCCGATTTAGGCTTGATACTATGACACCAAATGAATAGAAAAAGTACAAATCGAAAATCAACAATTGGAAACCGACAATCGCTTATCTTGGGTCGGCAACGGGGTGAAGTGCAATGATTCTTACTTTATCGCTGGGAGAGTGAACCTGGCTTCTGTCGAGTATGGCTATGGCTCTTTTCTGCGGGCCATCAACGCCGATGCGAACGAGGATATAAGCGGTAAAGATGTCACTACGAACAGTAACAAGATTACTAATCCTCGAAAAAATCACGTCCCGCTCTTCAAAATCGCTGACCGCTCCATCGCCCGGCGTAAGGTCGGGAAACCCGTCTAAATCGATAGAAGCATACGCAGGGTCATAGGCATAATAGCCCATCACGGCGACCTGCATCAAGCCGCCGGTACTTGCAAAACCCCCTGCTGCCGTATCGCGATACGCAACTATCGCCTGTGCGAGCGGAGGCGTCACCCACGGCAATCGCGCTATCACAAACCACGGTGCAGTGTTGACGTTTACGCGGCCTTTTATTCTTGTTTCAAAGAGCGGCTGGCTATGAGCCGCAGGGTCGATTACTGTCAGATATTGAAAAAGATTCGCAAAGGCCGGATTCCGCAAATCAAGCCTGACATCGGCTTCGGTAGCACCCTGGTTAAAAGGAATGGGAATGCGGAAAAGGCTTCCTATTTCGCCTATATTTGTAAAAGGCTTGTTTGCAGGATGAGCCTGCACATTATTGCGGTCGGAGTGTACAAAAGAATTTTGCTGGCCAAGTGTCGGAGAGCTTGCCTGGCTGGCGTCAGCCCACAAACACCGTATGCACTTATGCCGGGTAATATCCCTCTGAAGACTGTGAGCAATCCCATCGACAGTAAGCCAGCCACTGGGAACAGTAACAGAATCAACTACAATAAACGTGCCGTTCACCTTACGTTGCAAAGATATGGTGCTGCCGGCGTCAAAAGTAATATAAGCAGCATCTTGAATAGCACGAGAGTAACTACCCGGGTCATAGCCAAAAGGATTTGGACCGCTGGGCTCCTCCGGGTCATTGAAATTCACAGTCAATAGCGACGTCAGTGCCCGCGGGTCTTCGAACCTTATTACATGAAAGCGCCTTGTGCCCGACCAGACGATAGGAATCGTACTGCCATCAATCACGAGCTGCCAGAGGCCGGTGCCGGGGTCATCATCTTCGAAATAAGGTCTGTAAAGCTCTACTGCGTAAGACTTATACGTATCCGACCTTGCACGGACTAATCTACAGGCCAGCTCTGAAATATAAATACAGGGACGCTCGAAGCCGTAATAAACCTGGCTGCCCGCTGTAGGCGGAACAAAGGTGGTGACATCCGAATTATCGTCACGGAAGTCAATAATATTAACAGCTAATTGCGCAGCGACTCCATCAGCACCAGCAAAGTCGGGGGCGGCATCCAAAAGCGCCGCCCTTATTGCGGCATACAACAAATTCTTGTCAGCAATATTGACATTGACCATCTTTCCGCTATTCAAAGTCGCGCCTGCGGGATTAATAATCCGGTCGATACTCCAGGTGGTAACAATATGCCGATACGCGTAATTCGGGTCAAGACCGCCATCATCATAGGCTCTTTTGAACCAGCTAACGAGCGGCTTTCCACCGGATGTTACAGGTGTGGACAAGGCCGCCCTCCTGAACTCATCGCCCCAGCCTTCCAATCGCGTATCTATGCCGGTGTGATTCAACAGGAATCTGTAACGCATCTCAAGCTCATCAGAAATGTCGAAGGGCGTGTAAGGTCCGTTCGGCTCACCATAACGCCAAATTACATTTTCCTGGTATCTACGCAAATCCAGCGGGTCAAGACCAATGCCCAGGTTCGCCCTTGCCGCCAGCAAACTTGCCTCTTCGGCTGGGGTCGGAGGGACACCCGGCCGACCTGCCAGGTCCATAAGGTCTATCTGCAACTGACTTGACCCGTCGATGTCGGAGGCGGTTACGCCAGGGGCGCTGGCATCAAATTTGTAAGCTGTATTGACGTTTACCTGTCCGCAGTTGTCGATGATTCTGACGGCTGCGTAAATGGGTTTGCCTTTGGTGGAGGTTATGTCATCAAGCTTAATCCACTTTGAATCGCCTACTCCGTCACCGTCGGCATCGGCAAAAGGAGCATTGAAATCGGCTATCACATCGTACTCACTTATAACCTTTATCTGTACGTCTCTGCTGCGTCCAGCTAATTGTCCGGTAACATCGCTTATCTGCCGCCAATAATAATTGCTGCCCGATTTATAAGGCTCAAGATTTGCCAGCCATCTATCCTGCGGGCCTGGATAGTCGTGGTATTCGGCTGCTTTGCCTACGCCGGGGACATCTAAAACCAATTCCTGCGATATCCCTGCAACGACCGTTTCGACCGCGAAGTTCAGCTCCCTATTCTCTGATATGGCTGATGCCGCTATCCTGTCTACACGGGAAACCATAACAAACAACACGCCAACCATAGCCAGCAGGCTGGTCAAGACCACCGCCAGAATAAGAGCTGAGCCGCCTTTTATTCGTGACTCGTCGCTCGTCGCTCGTCGCCCGTTTTTTTTACCCATTTCACGTACCCGATATCAGCAAACTATGAACAACGAACAATATACTATTAACTATGAACAATGAACTATGAACTAATCTAAATAAACAATATGCGTAAAAGTTCTGCCCCGCTCAATAATACCTCTGGAATCATATAACGTAAAAGTGAACTTAAGCGCCCGCCCCAGGCCGGGAATCATGTTAAAATGTGCCTCATCTATCAGCTCTCGGGGATAATTAATGTTATTTATAGATATGCCTCCAAAAGGAGGATAAGGATACAACACTCCAGGAACAGTATTAGGGTCGTTCATGAAGAAATGCGTATCTCTCAAATTCCCGTCACCATCGGGATCGACCTCCGGCACCCATCGCTGCAGTTTGTCATACCAGCCCTGAATCTTGAACTCGCCCACACCTTCACATAAAAGCATATGAATCGAATTCGGGTCTGCCGGACTAACCATCGCACCCCTGCATTTCCACTTTTCGGTGATTTTACTCGGCTGAACAGTAACATCGGTGATTACGGAGAGCATATCGACCTTTTGCCTCCAGGATATATTTTTCCAGGTATCCAAAGACATCCTGTCGTACTCATACCTGTTGTTCCAGATGTACCACTGCCTATCGGTGAAGCTGTTGGGGTCGAGGAAATTAGTAAGCGAGGAGTCAGCGGTCAATATGTGCTGAGTTCTTGCAAGTATTCGCTTTTGCGGTTCTTGCTGGGTCGGCCTTTGCGGATTTTCCAGAGGAGGGCTATTCGCGAGCATATAACATATCCTGGCAATATTGCCACGAACCATGGGGTTTACGCCATAAGATTGAAAATCGCCGTCGGCGAAAAACATTATGCGGTCAAATCTCTCATAGCCGCTGGGCTCGTCCGGCTGCACAACCGCCGGTTGCCTTGCCGTCCACGCCACGAAAATCTCGCCATCTTTGCGGAGGCCTTGAAAGTCAGCGTTGAGCTGGTCGGTAATGGCCCGCAGCTTCTGCATAATTTCGGCGTTCGCGATTGCGGTGCGATGGGCATTAATGCTGACTCTGAATATTACGCTGGCAAAGACCAGAACAATAGCCAAAACCCCAATCGCTACCATAAGCTCAATTAGAGTAAAAGCCTTATTAGTTCGTAGTTCATAGTTCATTGTTCGTAGTTCATAGTTCATTGTTCGTAGTTCGTAGTTCATAGTTCATTGTTCGCTGATAAATAATCAAAAATTAAAAAGCAAGATGACAAATAAAAATTCAAAAAATAAATTTTTGCATTTTGATATGTAATTTTGATATTTTCATTTTGATATTTGATTTTTTTTGTATCCTTTGCTGTTAATTTAAAAACGGATTACATTCTGATATATCGCCACGCAGGGATATCTACCACCGCCTACCGGCGGCGGAACAACCCACACCGAACCCGTCAGGCCGCTTTGCCAAACCCTGTCGAGCACAATTATGTTAGGCACATCGACGTTGCGCCGCACCACCCGATAAAGCTGGCCAGTCTGGTTGTCCACTACCGTACAGCCATCATTAATCCATGCTGCCCTGTCAGGCTCTGTTATCGTAAGGACATCGCTGCCAAGAGTCCCCGAAACGGCAACCCGCACCGGAACAGGCCTGTTTACCGCCCTGCCTTGATACTTAGTTCCGCTGCCCACCTTTCTGCTGACAAAAACCGTAACCTGCACGAGCCGGTTATTCGGGTCGGAGAACACCGGCGCGCACAGAGCAGACCAGAAGTATTGCTTCTCGGCCAATGTTTTTGCCGAAGGATATGCAAATTCGTCCTCAGCAATGGGATTTAGCACCTCAAACGGAGTTAGCTGGCTGACTACCAAATTCGGGTCTGCCAGATTAACGCCGTACAATCTAATCTTTGCAAAGGCCTCATCGGCCGCTACCGCTGCGATGGTTTGCTCGGTGGCAATCGTTGCAAAATGAATACCCACGAGGAATGTGCCGCCAATAAAAATCATCCCGATGGAGATTGTGCCCACGGCTAACAAAACCTCGGTAAGAGAAAAACCTCTATACTGGCGCTTCTTTCTCATGGGCTTATCAATCCTGCCAGATTATCGTCCCAGTATAAGGGTTTATATAGACCGGCTCCAGACTACTTAAATAATCAAACCTGCCACGCGCATCTAATTGTTCAAACCGCATCTTGTCATATATAAAAAACTTGTTTCGGCTCGATTCGGCCCCCAAACCCAGGTCAGCATAGTCATCCTGAATGAGCAAACCCACAGCATACTTTGTGATATTGGATGTAGAATTAAAAATATCATCCATCGAGACCTTGCCGGAAACGCCGTTATCAGGCTGGTAAATTCCATCTCTGTTTCTAACACGAACATCACGTATTATCAGCTTTCCGCTCGGCGAGAAAACAACCGAAAAACTGGATGTATCGGTAAAGTACTTATTCCTCCGGTCCGGCCCTAAATTTAGGGGATTGGTATCATCCAGGCAGTCTGCCTTAAGCGGCTGGTCGCTCGTGTCTTCCGCATCGGTCCAATGTGTGCCGTGATTTACTCTGACCATTAAATCCATCACCCGTAAATTCTCAGGCAGCTTTATCGGCTTTATGCCTTCGACCGCCCTAAAGCCGGGATTCAAACCTGTTTTTTCAAAATCGTGCACTATGAAGACCATATATTGGTTGCCAGCCAAATCCTGCTGGAACCGTATGCCGGCGCAGTGCTGCTCTCTGGCGGCGATAGCACGTGTGCTGGATAAAGCCGCACTTATCATACTCTTTCCTGTACCGCGAGACTCAAATGAGTCGAAAAGTAAATGAATAGCCGGCAGTCCGAAAGTGACAAGCAGAGCTATGGTTGCGATAACAACCACCATCTCGGTCAACGTAAGACCAGATTTAGTTTTTAGTTTATAGTTCATTGTTTATAGTTCATAGTTCATTGTTTATAGTTCATTGTTCGTAGTTCATAGTTCATTGTATTTTCATTGCGAGCCTATCATTTCGACTTTTCACATTTCCTATTCTGTTTTCTGTATTCTGTCTTCTGTATTCTGTTTTTTTATCTGTTGCTTATATCATCAGTAGTGCCGAAAATTCTGTCCGGCCCAGCCGATATCAACTGAGGGAAATTATCACCAGAAACATACCTGTAATCCAACGCCGTTCCCCAGGGGTCATAAATCTCCGGCGGCGTATCAGCAGCCCCGTACTTATTCTCTATTAAAGAATTGCTGATTTTATCCAATACATTCCGCGAGTCCGGTATCCGGCGAAGCTCTCCACAAAGATATTCCGAATGCGCAACGGCATTAGTAAAATCTTTTTCAGGCTGTTCGGGGAAACCGTTTGTGTATGCGCAATATTCCTGCAGTGCGCATTCCAGTAGAGAACAAACACATTCGAAACACTTTCTTCTGGACTGATTATCGATACGGGCGGCGACGTTGATTACCATCGTAGCCAGCAGAGCAATTACAGCCACCACAATCAGCATCTCGACAAGAGTAAATCCGTGTTTGCATTTGTGAGTTTTCATAGTTTTAGCCGGCTCAAACGGGTGTGGATGTGAGGCTTAGTCTTCAAAATTGCGAATGTCATCACCCGTTCCATAAAGACCATCCGCCCCCGCTGAAATCAGTATGTAAGATTCAGGCCTGTAAGGCCAAGGCCTGGCTGCTATTTTCGGGTCTCTGATATAATCATAGAAAAATTGAAAGTGGTTGGCTGACCAGTTCAGCGGATGTTCCCTGAAATCGGTCTGCTGCTTTACCAGAACAAGGGCATCATTGTCGTAAACATTGTAAATTCCACGTATTGTTTTTTCAGAAGTGTTTGCCCTGTAATAGAGAATAGGGGCACCTGCCCTGACAGCCTTTCCGTTAGGGAGGGTTATTTTTTTCGCGCCAAAGACGTCGCAAAGGACAAAAGTATCGGGGGCCAAAGGCCTGGTATCATAAAACAAGCCGGGCTTAAGAACTGATATTTGCCCTAATCTAAAAGCATTAGCGGTCGCAAGCTCCAGATAAGGACCTCTTCTCTGACCAAAAAAAACGGGATTGTTGGCATCATATATGAAACGTCCATCGTCAGTAAACCCATTAGACCTGAAATCTGACTCTGGATGGAAGCCTAACAAATCCCAACCCAAAAGGGCTTCAGCGAGCTTCTGTGAGCCGCAGTAATCGCTACCCGGCGCCGGGGGTAACGGCCAGTCAGAGCGGGGATAATCACCATAGTCATTCTTGAACATCGTCAGCGATAGCTCGATAGTGGCGAACTGGGCCTTTTGCTTTGCTTCCCTCGCGACACGCCGCACCATACCCATAGCCGGGATGAGAAGCCCGGTCATCAGCGCCACTATCCCTACAGCCGCCAGTAACTCAACAACCGTAAATCCGCCGCACCTCTGGCGGATAAATCCTGATTTTTCACGTTTCACAGCTATTCTCTCTTTCTATTATCAGCGGCAACAATACACCAATCCTGTTGATAGCTACGCTCCATACATCCAGGTATTAGTTTGTGGGGACCTCTCTATATTTCCAGTCAAAATTGCATATATCGTCGGCTGTGCCGTAGTTGCCGTCAAAGCCTGCAGAAATCAGGATATACGTGTCTGCCCTAAATGGTCTGGCTATAGTAAGCTGCTCATTCTTTATGTTCTGGTAAAATCTTGCTGGCTCTAACAAGGAGTGCTGGTGCTGGGTGTCGCCACGGGCCTTCCCCGGCATGCCAAGGGCAACCAGCGCCTGATTATCCAAAAAGCTGTATATATTTCTCGAATAGTCCTCCGCAGCACCTTTAACAACATGGCCTATCTTTGAGGTGTCCGCAGTGTAATAAAGTATTGGCATACCGACCTTTTTGCCTGTACTGTAGTGCGTCACACGATTGTATACATCACACAAGACGATACCGCTGGGGTTGAAATTGCCGACATTGAGGTTGTTTTGATTATCACGATATATATCTCCCAAGGTATATGCGTTGGCGTTTTCCAGCGGCAAATATGGACCCTTTCTTTCTCCCAAAGTGCTTATAATGTACAGCGGCCGCGCCTGGGGTCCGGTGCTATCGCGGTAAACCGAGATACCATCACTTCTCCAGACCGAGTCTGGATGGAAGCCCATCAAATCCTGCCCCATCATTGCCTCGGCAAGCTTCAAAGCACCACAATAGTCATAGGGAAGCGAAGGATCCCTTGCCCCCTTAAGGTCATACGCAGATTGCGGATATGCATCGAACTCGCTAATGAAAAGCTCCAACGCAGCCTCAATGCTATGGAATTGAGCCTTCTGCTTGACATCGGTAGCGTAACGCCTGACCTTATTCAGAGCCGGCACAAGAAGACCTATGAGAATTACAATAATACTCATAACGGTCAACAGCTCTATAATGGTAAATGCCTTTTTATTAGATTGTTTGACAATCGATTTCATTTTCTTCTCCTTAAATATCCGATTGGACGTTTAGTTTATTAGTTTTGTTTTTATCCTGCCGCGCTCAAGCTGGTGATAACTTGTATCATTGGCAAAAACACCGACAGAACGATAGTCATGACGATAAGGCCCAGACAAATAATCATAATCGGCTCAAGCATCGACATTAACGAGGCAACCAGCACGTCGACCTGCTCGTCGTAGTTGTCTGCTACTTTCAGAAGCATCTTGTCGAGGTCGCCGGTTTCCTCGCCAACGGCAACCATATTTGAGATAATCAAGTCAACGGTTTTAGACTGCCGCAATGGGCCTGCAAACGTATCACCCTGTCTGATGGAATCGTGAACATTGCCAAGCATTTTGGCAAAGACTTCGTTTCCGGCCGTTTCGCGCGTTACAGTAAGGGCATCCAAAATCGGCACGCCGGCGCTAATCAATGTTCCAAGCGTTCTCGTCCAGCGAGTAACCGACACTTTACCTGTAAGCTGGCCCATAACCGGCAGCCTCAATTTGACGGAATCGAGAACATATCTGCCGGCGCGAAACTGCTTTAACATTTTAATCGCAAACATTGCCAAAAATGGCACTCCTACTATGTAAGCCCAGCCATAGCGGTATGCGATCCAAGCGCTTATACCGAGCACTGTGGTGGTTATGGGGTTCAATTCACCTTCGACCATCTCCTCAAGGACTGTTTTAAACTGCGGTATGACAAATTTCATCAAGAGCAAAAGAATAGTGAAAGCAGCGGTCAAAACCACACATGGATAAACCATGGCACTTTTAACGCGGGATTTGAGTTTCTGCGCTTTCTCCATAAAGTCAGCCACACGAGCCAGGATGAGGTCGAGGACACCGCCGGTTTCGCCGGCGGCCACCATACTAACCAACAGGCGACTAAAGGCCCTTGGGAATCTGCCCATTGCTTCCGAGAGCGTGGCGCCGCCCTCGATGTCATCACCTACATAACCAATCACCCTCTTGAATGTTCCTGACCTTTGCTGCTCTTGAAGAATCCTAAGCGACCGCAAAATGGGCAGGCCCGCATCCTGGAGCGTCGAAAGCTGTCTCGCGAACTGTGTTATATATTTGACTTTGACCTTACTGCCGGCACCACGCCTGCGTTTTGGCCTTGCAATAGCTCCAGCCGCTGCTTTTTTCCCCATGCTGCGCGAACGAACCTTTGTGGGGAAATATCCCATATTGCGTATTTTGCTTATCGCTTCCTTCTCACTGAGGGCTTCAATTTCATCTTTTACTTCCACGCCCTGTGCGTCCAGCGCTGTGTATTGAAAAACAGCCATTTTAAATACCTCCTTTGCGTTGACGATTAACTATCCAATTCTTATTCATAGTGATTCAATTCACGTTAAATTTCTTCCATTATCGTTTCTTTTACAACCTCCTCTATAGTTGTGATGCCATCATAGATTGCAGCTAAGCCGTTGTCGCGTAGCAGCCTCATACCGGATTTTAGGCCAGCCGCCCGCAGGACAGACGTCGAGGCCTGATGCATAATCAAATCCCGTAATTCATCATTGAAAACCATAATCTCAAAAATACCTGTTCGGCCCCTATAGCCGGTATTATTACACCTGTCACAGCCCCGGCCGTAATAAAACTTCTTACCTTTAATATCATCGGGGGTAAGTTGTAACTCCATCAATTGAGCTTCGGTCGGCTCGAACAGTGTTTTGCAATTCTCACATATTTTTCTGACCAATCGCTGCGAAATAATAGCTTCGAGCGTAGCGGTAATAAGATACGGCTCAAGCCCCAAATCTAAGAGTCGTGCTATCGAACTTGGGGCATCGTTTGTGTGCAATGTGGTGAAAACAACATGTCCTGTCAGAGAAGCCTGTGCCGCAATTTCCGCCGTTTCAAGGTCACGAATCTCGCCCACCAGTATAATATCGGGGTCTTGACGGAGTATATGTCTCAAACACCGCGCGAATACCAGCCCAATGTCCGGTTTTATCTGAACTTGAATAATACCGTCAATGTCATATTCAACGGGGTCTTCAGTGGTGATTATCTTTGTCTCAATGTCGTTAAGTTCGCTCAAGGCCGAGTAAAGAGTAGTAGTCTTGCCGCATCCGGTGGGACCGGTGACAATTATAATACCGTTGGGCTTGCGAATAAGCCGACGGAGCAATTGATGATCGTCCGGCCTTAATCCAAGTTTTGCTAAATCAAAAGTAACCTGAGCCCTATCCAGAACACGCAGCACAACACTCTCTCCGAACATTGTGGGCAGAACGCTTACACGCAAATCAACGGGATTTCCCTGTACAGTCAGTGAAATTCTGCCGTCCTGCGGCAGGCGTCTCTCGGCGATATCCAGGTTTGCCATAACCTTTATACGTGAGCTAAGTGCCGCAGCAATATATTTCGGCGGAGGAATCATCTCGTAAAGCACGCCGTCGATACGGTAACGCATCTTGTATTCATTTTCGAAAGGCTCGAAATGGATGTCCGATGACTTGTCGCGAATTGCCTGCAGCAAGACCAGGTTCAGCAGTTTTTTGACAGGATTCGACTCGGACAGCTCCTTCAACTCATCCAGGTCAATACTTTGGTTTCGGCCATCAAATTCAACAAGGAAAGTGTCGCTTTGTATCTCTTCTATCAGCTCGTTGATGTTTTCGTCCTGCGTCTCATAATATTTGCTCAAGGCCTTTTCCAGCGCATCGGGGTCGGTTATTTTAGCGGTAACCTTAAAACCCATCAGCGTATGTAGGTCATCAGTAGCCCTAAAATTATCAGGGCTATCGAGGGCCACGGTCAACTCGTTTCGCTCCTTATTATATTCGATTGGTACGATATGATACGTCTTTGCCATTTGCGCCGGCACCTTCTCGACCACGTCGGGGGGGATGTCAATGCCGTCCAGGTTTGCATATTCCATTCCACGCTGGGCAGCCAGCGCCATTTGCAACTGACCCTCATCGACCAATCCCAACTCAAGGAAAATCTTGCCTATTTGTACGTTTCCGTGCCGCTCGCTTTGAATTTTCAGGCATTCATGAACCTTCTCTCTGCTTAGAACACCCATTTTTATAAGTATTCTGCCGAGAGGTCTGCCCCTTAGTTGCTCTACAGGAGGTAGCTTTTGCTCTATTTTCATCTTTCCCATTTGAGTTTACCCCAAAATCAACTCCTTTTCCAACCTGACTCATTATATAATACTAAAACCTTTTTGACAAATAAATTATGAATTGGACATTTAGTTTTTAGGACTACAAGGATTGCCGACTTTATCCCTTTTATAGCTTTCCCCGAGTTTCAAAACTCCTCCATCCTGTCTTAATATAAGAAAATGCCACTTATTTCTATTCATTTTCCAACCGCGGTTGCAACATCCAGCCAGCACAATGTCAACTTCGATTTTATCGGTCTAAACCTGCGTTAAAACCGCAGGCTAAATAGAGATTTCTTCCCAAGACACAAGACTCAAGACACAAGACCCAAGGCTCAAGATTTCGCTTTGGTCTTGTAACTTGAGTTGACCGTTTCGACCTTAACTAAATATTAATTTTTCTCCCAATTAGGCCCTTAAAATCGGTCCTATATCCTCCATTTCCTTTGCTGCCTTCTCTCTCTTTACCTTTGCTTTTCCCTTCATGGCGTTCATTTTGGCTATAGCCTTATCCTGCAATGCGCCCGGCTGACGGCTCTTGTCAATCATCTCCTCCAGCGTGATTATACCGGTATCATAAAGTCTCCAGAGGTGCTCATCAAGAAGCTGCATTCCCAGCTTTTTGCCTGTTTGAATGCTGGAATCGATACGGTAAGTCTTGTTCTCACGGATAAGATTAGAGATGGCAGGTGTTACAACCATAAACTCATAAGCTGCAATTCTTCCCTTGCCGGTAGCCAAAGGACAAAGCGCCTGACTGAGAACGGCTATCAAATTGCTGCTTAACTGAATGCGAATCTGCTCCTGCTGGTCGACGGGAAATACGTCAATCAACCTGGTAACCGTTCCTGCGGCGCTTGTCGTGTGCACCGTGCTAAACAACAAATGGCCTGTTTCAGCGGCTCTAATGGCAGCCTCGATTGTTTCGAGGTCTCGCAATTCGCCAACCAGAATCACATCAGGGTCCATTCTTAAAACGCGTCTTAACGCCTCGCTGAAGCTGGGAACATCAGTACCGACAGCCCGCTGATTGATAATAGACTTTTTATGCGTGTGATAATATTCTATCGGCTCCTCAATAGTGATAATATGGCGGTCAAAGTTTTGGTTAATATAGTTTACCATAGTTGCCAAGGTAGTAGTTTTGCCACATCCGGTTGGCCCTGTAACCAGGAACATCCCCCTTGGCCTGCGACACAAAGCAGCACAAATCTTGGGCAACCCAATTTCCTCAAAAGTCATAATTTTCGATGGGATAAGACGTAATACTATGCTAATGTGGCCTCTCTGGCGAAAAACAGAGACGCGAAACCTGCCTTTATCAGCGAAAGCAAAGCCAAAGTCGGTTCCACCCTCTTCCTGAAGCTCCTGCTGATTCCGGTCAGGCGTGATGCTTTTCATCAAAGCCATAGTATCATCAGGTTCGAGAACCTTTGTTTCAAGAGATCTGAGCCGACCATCTATTCTCAATACGGGTGGTCGGCCGGTAACAAGATGTATATCTGAGGCGCCCTGCGTAACACAGGCGTGCAGTAATCTGTCCATATTGACTGTTGCCATTTGAAAACCCTCAATAACTTTATTTCGTTTAATCTACCACCGCACCTTCGGTCTGGGTTATAGTCACCACTTCAACCGGTGTGGTTATTCCTTTGAATATTTTGATTTTGCCGTCTTCCATCAGCGTTCTCATTCCACTTGCTTTCGCTGCCTTTCTCAACTCTGAAGCCGATGCCTTTGCAAAAGCCAGCTCTCTGATTTCGCTGTTCATTTCAAACATCTCAAATATGGCGATTCGGCCTTTATAGCCTGTACCCTGGCACTGACTGCATCCGGTTCCTTTGTAGATGGGATGTTTTTCGATATCCTCCTGAGAAATACCAAGGGCACGAATATGATTGAGGTTTGGATTTTCATCGACTACTTTACATTTTTTACAGATGATTCTCACAAGCCTCTGTGCCATAATGGCCTGGATTGAACTGGCTACGAGAAACGGCTTAACACCCATATCTATCAGACGAGTAATTGCGCTTGGCGCGTCATTTGTATGCAGCGTGCTGAAAACGAGGTGTCCTGTAAGTGCGGCCTGAACCGCGACATCAGCGACGACGCCGTCACGGATTTCGCCGACGAGTATGATATTCGGCGCCTGTCGCAACATTGCTCTTAGAATCCTGGCAAAGGTCAATTCAATTTCTTCTTTGACCTGGCATTGGTTCATTCCGTCAAAGCTGTATTCGACCGGGTCTTCGGCGGTGATGATTTTCTTATCCGGCTTGTTAAGCTCCTGCAAAGCGGCATACAACGTTGTGGTTTTGCCACTACCGGTAGGGCCTGTAACCAAAAAGATGCCGTTGGGCCTTTTGATTATATGCAGGAATTGCTCATAATTGTCCTGCTCAAAGCCCAGCGACATGATACCGATGTTGACGGAATCCGGACGCAGGATTCGGAGCACCACACTTGGGCCGTGATTTCCCGGCAGAGCCGAGACGCGGAAATCAATGTCCTGCCCTCCTATTGTCCGTTTAATACGACCATCCTGGGGCAGTCTTTTTTCGGCAATATCCATACCTGAGAGGATTTTCAATCGTGTAACGAGTGGCGCCTGCATGCTCTTTGGAATATTGTCCCTTTCCAAACAGATACCATCGACACGGTATCTTACACGTACTCTATCAGCCATCGGCTCAAAGTGTATATCGCTGGCCCGCATATAAAAAGCATTATCGATTATCAGGTTTACCAATCTGATAATTGGGGCGCTATCATCACTACCGGCAGCTTGCGCCCGAAGCAATTCTGCTTGTAACTCGTTGCCGACCTCGGCAAGCTCAGCAGCAGTTGCGTCGATACTATGCTTTAGTCTATCGCTTTCTTCCTTTTTTACCTGGTCAAAAGACTGCTGGATGTAAGAACGAATTTTCGCAGGGCTTGCAAGACAGTACTCCAGTTCCGTATTCAAGCGAAACCGAATTGCGTCCATCACCTCCAGGTCTAATGGGTCGCTGATAATCACCCTCAATTTTCCGTTATTCATACCCAGAGGCAAGACATTATGCCTTTTTATAAGCTCTTGCGGAATAAACTTAGTTGCATCAGAGGGGATGGGAGTAGTATCCAGATTGATGTATTCCAATCCAAACTGCTTGGCGATTGCCTTTGTCAGAGTCTCCTCGTCTATCAGGCTCTGTTCGAGCAAGACCTGGCCAAGGCGTTTACCATTACTCTTGGAAGTCTTGATGGCGTTGACAAGGGCCTGCTTTTCTACAAGCCCTGCTTTGTAGAGTATTTCGCCTAAATGTCTGCGCCGCTCAGCCATATTCTGCCCAGAATTCCACCACCCTCGGTAATGATAATTATAACATCTGGGGCACAGTTAGTCAACTATCCATTTTTAAACGCAACATGTTTAAAGCAGTCTGTGCCGCTCTAAGCCGTATGATAGCTCTATCGTAAGAAAAAAGACAGCGTTTGGTCTCACAGCCGTCATTGGAGTCTACACTAATATATACTAAACCAACGGGTTTTTGTTCGGTTGCACCGGTTGGGCCGGCTATGCCGGTTATAGCAATTGCAAAATCTGTTCCGGCCTTGCTTCTGGCGCCTTGAGCCATGGCTTGAGCCACCATGTGGCTGACGGCACCGTATTTTTCGATTAAATCGGCCCCCACGCCAAGCTCAGCGGTTTTAGCGCTGTTGCTGTAAGTAACCCAGCCGCAGGTGAAATATCCGCTTGCTCCGGGGATGTCGGTCAGCAGCTTGGCTAACCAGCCGCCTGTGCAGGATTCGGCTACGGCGATAGTCTTTTTTTGCTGCGTTAATTTTTCGGCCACCACCTGGGCCAAAGTCTGCTCTTCTGTGCCGTAAACCAGCTCTCCAAGCCTCTCCCGCAGCGATTTTTCGTCTTTCTCGGCCATTTGTCGCGCTCTATCTTTATCTTTTGCGGTTGCAATGATGTGCAGGGTAATTACACCGTGCTCGGCTGTGCAGTTGATTAGTGGATTTCTGCCTCGCTGCATAATTGGGCCGATTAATTCGGCGATTGTCGATTCGCCTGCCCCGAAGCATTTGAGCTTTCGCACTACGACAGCCTGTCCGCAGGCAAATTGCTGCAACCGGGGCAGAACCGATTCTTCAAACATTTGCTCCATTTCCGCCGGCACGCCCGGCAGAATAATAATCAATCTGGATGCTTGATACTGGTTGCTCCGCCCTTGTGCGTCCTGTGGAGATGCTGGCCCCCGACTGGATCGGGGGGAATCGAGAATCGGGAATCGAGAATCGAGACTGGCCATAATACCCGGAGCCGTACCGAGATTGTTCGCAAGTGCCTTTGCACCGGCAGGCATGTATGCCTGAATTTTATTCTTCGCAGGCATTTGCAGATTTCGAGCAGTGAAAAAATTCTGTATCTTCTGCAGAAGGTCGTTTTGCAATTGCAATTCGACGCCGAGGAATTCCGCCGCTGCCTGGCGGGTCAAATCATCATCGGTCGGCCCAAGTCCGCCGGTCGCCAAAACCAGCTCAGCGTCAGTACTTGCCAGTTTAAACGCCCGCACAATTGCATCGGTATCATCGCCGAAGGTATAAAAGCTGACAACAGGTATACCGATAGAAAGAAGCTTGCTGCTCAAGTATGTGGTATTGGTGTCCACGGTCTGGCCGCTGAGCAGCTCATTGCCGATACTGATAATACTTGCCCGACAGAGGTATGTTGGGCTTGCTTTTTTCATATAGCGGATTTTAATCTGATTCCCAGCCGCAATGATGTGCATAGCAGACCCTGTGTCATGCTATTTTATTGGCGGTATTCCAAGGTCCATGCATATTTTTCTTGCCAGTATATCTCTTATCTCATTATGTCTTGGAATTGCCGATCTTTTATTTAATGCTGGATTATGCCACCAAGAATGACGTCCCCCTTCTCTAATGAACTTGCAACCTTGCGTGCCCAGATACCTGAGCAATTCTTTCCTTTTCATATAGCTATTTGTTCTTCTTGAAAGTCTGCTCCCACAGCGGCTATTGCATCCTGCCGATTAAATTCTAAAGCCTCCTTTAATGTTACTTTTAGGCTTTTTAGCAGCTCCTTACGCGTACGTTCCTGGCAGTTAATGCCAGGCACTTCTTCAATCCACCCAATCCACCAATCACCGTCTTTTTTAGTTACTGCGGTATATATGCTCATACTTTTACCTTCCAGTTTTTTAAGGGCCGTTCCAGCACCTAAATCATTTAATAGACTCTATCCTCAGTTAGTAGTTTAATATAATGAACATCTGTAGTCAAGGAATACTTGCCAAGAAAACGTAAAGGAAAACGCCGAAATTGTCATCCCAAGCCCCGGACTACGCAGGGATAAACTACGTCGAGGAATCTATTATGAAACGTCATCTTGCACGACTTTTACTTGCTTCTGCTGTGCCGGGCCAGTATTCGCCTATATTAATGCGATTACTGTGCGGTTAATCTAAGGCGTCACCGCTCTATTGTAGATTCGGACGTCGTCAATCAGGCCTGACCAGAAACTGCCAGGCTCAAGAGCCTTTCCTGCGCCAATGTATAAGCCACCAGCTGAACTGGCTAAACCAGCCTGCGTGTCTTTGGCTACCTCGGTGTCGTCAAAGTACAGCACTCTGTTGGCACCATCCCACACCAGACCCACACGGTGCCAGAGGCCATCGGTGATTACGGATTCTGACACCAGCGGCGGTGGGACGAACCGACCAGCAGGTGCTGATAGGCTCGTCATAAGTTTGCCTCCTGATGGCTCTGCCAAAAGCCAGTTCCTACCAGCCGTTTGTGATATTATTACCTGTCCTGGCGCACCGCCCTTGACCCAGGCAAAGACGCTAAATGCCCCGTCTGCTGGATTTAACACAAAAGGCGTGCTGACATAATCATCGATCCCATCTAATTGAAGCGCACCATTTACCTTGCCGCTTATTGGCTGCCAAACTGGATTTCCATGAAGGGTACCGTTTTTTTCACTGGTGCTATTCGAAGCGACTGTACCTTCCGTCTCGTCCAGCGCCCAATGGGCGACTAGCGTAGGGTCTTCTAACTCCTGGCCCCAGTAGGTCATAAATACTTCCAGTTCCTGGACATCCACTATACCGTCTCCAGAAGGTGGCGGAGCAAAGTCAAAGCATGGTACCTCTTGGCCCCAGTTTTCAATGAGTATAATCAGGTCCTTGATGTCGATCTTAAAATCCCTGTTAAAGTCAGGTGGTAGAATTACAGGTTTGTATTCATATACTCCTGAAGTCAATACCCAGTGTTCACCAGGATGGGTTGCAAGAGTCCCTCCCATTACATAAATCTTTCCGTCTACAACGCAGGTGGACATGCCCGCGGTTGTTTCTGGGATATCGAATCCCTTCGTCCATGTATCCGTCTCCGGATCATAAACTTCAACAATTGAATATATAGGGCCATTTATAGAATGCTGATAGCCCCCAATTGCATAAATCTTCCTACATACTATGCTGGTGCCCAGCAAGTACCTGGCTGTTGGCATAGGCGCTTTCACTGTCCATCTATTCGTCGTAGGGTCATAAGCTTCCACGTTCGCTTTACCCGGCATTGAACCCCCAATGACATATATCTTCCTATCCACAACGCAGGTTGATGAAGCTGATCTTCTCGTGGGCATGTCAGTTTTGGTTATCCAGGTATCAGTGACCGGATCATACGCCTCCAAAGTGCTGAGATGTTTCCAGTTAATATTACCGCCGATGACATAGATTATCCCGTTGACGACGCTGGTGGAAAACCACCACCTTTGCGTAGGCAGCTTAGTCTTCTCTGCCCATGTGTCGGTGGCTGGATCATAGACTTCCACAATAGATATGGGCCCTGCTGCGTCACCGCCAATTACGTAAATCTTCTCATTCACCACGCAGGTGGACGTATAACCTCTTGCGGTCGGCATATCAGCTTTCCTTGTCCATGTGTCCGCTGCCGGATCATACTCGTCTACCCTCGTAAGGGCATCCCACTGAGGATTCCATTCCCCGATGGCATTCCAACCCCCGATAACATATATCTTCCCACCCACAACACTGGTAGAATGCTGATATCTCTTTGTTGGCATATCGGCCTTCTGCGTCCAGATGCCCTCTGCGCTCGCGCTACCACCGCCGCCAAGGACCATCGCGGCCACAAATAAAATTAACATTAACCTAATTTTTGGACCATTTAACCGTTGTCGAGTAGACATAATATAGTTCCTTCATTTAGGTTTAATTTGTTTTCTCTGTTTCTCTTGCCTTTCGGTATCAAGAGTGCCACATTATTTAACCCTGTGAGGAACCTCAATGCCCCTCACAGAA
>Ga0315312_1000956_pt1 | contig 26205 bp, 26 predicted proteins | sample TDP7_MG_FD_203629 | JGI IMG/M metagenome (GOLD analysis project Ga0315312, IMG submission 203629) | Freshwater sediment microbial communities from Lake Towuti, South Sulawesi, Indonesia - TDP7 | ecosystem: Environmental > Aquatic > Freshwater > Lake > Sediment | place: Indonesia: South Sulawesi... | reverse complement strand
CGCCAGGCAATTGATGATTTTATTTCCACCCATAACGAAAAGGCAGCCCCTTTTGAATGGACAAAGCGTTATGTCAGATCAGTTCATCCTAAAAATAAGTACGCTTATTTATATAAGTAGATACTAGCATGATGTGTTCGGCTTTCTCCTTCTCATCCGTTAGGAGCTCCCTTTCCATCCTCACGTCATCCTCCGGTGTCTTGCCTCGGGGACGGGTCCCAGCAAGGGGGCGGAGATCAATCTGCCTTCCTTCCAGACGAACCATCACCTCGGGTGAAGCTCCAAGAAGCACGATATCGTCCATTTTTAAATAAAAAAGGTATGGAGAAGGATTGATAGATCGCAGGGCGCGATAGATATCAAAGGGCTGACAATGAACCTCGGTGGAGAATCTTTGCGAGAGAACCACCTGAATGACATCCCCAGCTTTAATGTACTCTTTTGCCCTTTCCACTGCTTCTATAAAATCTTCCCGACTGAAATTAGAACGCAGAGGAGATGAAGAGAAGGATTTTTGTTCTGGAAAAGAAAAAGTGGGACTCTGGAGCTGTGAAACTATTCTTCCAATCCTTTCCCTAGCCTCCTGATAAGCCTCTTTTAGAGATTGTTTATCATTTAAGAATACGTTGGAGATCACCTTAACCTTCTGCTTTACGTTGTCGAAAACGAGCAGCGGATCAGTCACCATGAAATAGCAGTCATAAAGGTCGATGTCTTTTGAAAGAATTTCTGGAATCCTCTCAAAAGACCTGACCACATCATAATTGATGTAACCTACCGCTCCCCCAAAAAATCGGGGAAGGGAATCATTCAATACAGGATGGAAGACCCTTAAGAAATCTTCCAGAGCCTGGAGAGGATCTTTCTCCTTTCCCTTTTGAATAACCTCTTCATTTTTGATGATTTCGAATTCTTCCCCTTTGCTTCGAAATAGATATGAGGGCTTGAAGCCCAGGAAACTGTAACGTCCCCATTTCTCCCCTCCCTCCACACTTTCGAGGAGGAATGAAAACTTTCCACTGTCGATCTTCCGGAAGGCAGAAAGAGGTGTCTCCCAGTCGAAGTGGATTTCTTCAACAATGGAGATGAGGTTACCCTGGGTAGCCAATTGTTTAAAATCGGAAAAAGATGGAACGACCATTTCTAAACCTCCTGATTTTTTAAACGATTTAGGAAACAAAAAGAAGGTTGATGATCAATTCATCATCAAAACTCTTGGAAATGGCCTCCCGGATATTTTTCCATTTCTAACTCAAATGGATTTCTTAGATACCTGCGTTCAGTATTTGTGAACTCGATCAGTCTCACCAGTTTCTTGAAAGCCTCCCCTGAATCGATGGATTGATTGGCCAACTCGATACCCTCATTGAAATCCTTCGCCCTTCCTGCTATCATAAAAACCGCTGCTGCATTCAAAACGGTGATATCCCGCTTTGCTCCTCGAACACCCCTTAGGATCTCCAGGATGATTTCGGCATTTCGCCTCTTCGTCCCGCCTTTAATCTCATTGAACTTTCCCCTTTTCATCCCAAAATCCTCAGGCTGGATGAAATAGGTTTTCATCTCCCCCTCTTTAAACTCCGTGACTTTTGTCTTTCCTGTGATGCTGATCTCATCCAAGGTATCTTCTCCGTGGACAACGAGACCTTTTTTGATTCCAAGATTTTTTAAAACCTTAGCCATCGTCTCCGTCAAACTCGGTTCATAAACGCCTAATACCTGAACCTTTGCGCCTGCGGGGTTGATAAGAGGGTCCAGGAGGTTGAATATCGTCCGGATGCCGATCCTGTCCCTTATGGTCATGAGATATTTTAGCCCATTTTGGGTAAAAGGTTCGTAAAGAAAACATATGCCTACTTCGTTAATGCACCTTTCCAATTGAGTGGTGGTCATATCCAGATTGATCCCTAAGGCCTCAATCACATCTGCACATCCACAGAGAGGAGAAGCAGACCTTCTCCCATGTCTGGCCACTTTCAGCCCCCCTCCTGCCGCAACAAGGGATGTAGCCGTTGAGATATTGAAGATATTTGTCCCCTCCGTAAGTCGGGTTGCTGTTGTCAGGATCGTCTCCCTTTCAATGGTGATCTCCTCCCGGTCCAGGCAAACGACATCCTCTCCCGCATTAATCCTTGAAACTTTTTCCTTAACAACTCTCGCCGCTGCCGTGATCTCTTCGGGCGTCTCCCCTTTTGTCCTTAATGCGGTAATGAATGAGGCGATCTGTTCAGGCGATGCACTTCCCGTGATCATCTCTCCCATCACCTCCTCCATTTCCCTCTCTGTTAAATCTCTTTTTAAAACCAACTTGCCAATAGCTTCTTTGATCATCTTCCTTCTCCTTTCCATTTTAGATTTAAATTGTTTCCTTCTAAAACAAAAAAGGCTATGGTCAAACTCCATAGCCTTTTTAAAACTCAACCTCCCGAAGAAATAGGCGGGAATAAAAAAGGCCATGGGAGACATGCCTGCCTGTCGGCAGACAGGGAAGCCGCCCATGACCTTCATTCTCAATTTAAATGTTTACAATGGCGCTGGGTAGACCTCCTCCACTTTTCTCTCCCAGCACCACCAATGATTCCCATTTAATCGAAAAATATTTTTCACTTTGATCATTTCCTTCAAAATTTTATTGCTCATTTAACAGATTCCCATTGACTTGTCAAGAAATTTCTTCGTTCTTCGTTCATCCCTCAAGCAATCCATATGGTATCCAATGAGACATCCGAAATACCCACTGTGACTTTGGGGATGTTTCTTTTGATGTCCCATGGGACGAAGAAGGCAAGACCCTCGATCTCTTCGCCGAGGCTCGAATCAAATACTCTCATCAGCCATTCATTAATTTTGTTGAAGGTCAAGACCAAAACACGTTCGATCCCTGCCGCACGATTCATTTCCCTTAGATGTGAGGAGGTCCTAAGTTGATCCAGGGCTTCCTCTGAGTGGATCCCCTCCACCTTCCTCCGGAGGATGTAAATATTTCCTCTGTCCCTGAGGATCACAAGGGGCGGATTTATCTGAATGGTCGCATTGTGAAAGCGCATCTTCGAAGCGTGCTCAGCAATTTTCGGCAAGAACCTCCTCTTCTTTTCAATGGAGGGAAGGAAATGGGGAGAGACCCTCTCGAAAATATACTCCGCTTCCTCATGATGAAATTCCCTCAACCTCGTCGGGTCAAAGCCCAATTCGAGGAGATCTGAGATCTTGAGGTTGATGCATTTTCCTCCCCTTTTCTCAATCCAGGAAGATAGATAAGGTCGTCTATAAAGAGGAAGATTTTCAATATAAAGGGTAGGCTCATTTTTCAATTCTTCTGGGAGATTCTGAATGATCTGCTCCTCTCCCCAGATTTCAGCCTCACCCTCCTTCGAAACCCAAAGGGAATATGGCTGAATGGGAAGGGACTTGATTCGTTCTGAAAGGGTGATCTGTTCGAGGGACTCTCCACCTGTATAACCGAGGAGTGTGGTGATCCGCCTCCTGAACCCGAGCACTTTCGTGATGAACTTGGTAAACATGAAACGCATGAATGGGGTCGAAGTCCCTGTTGAGAGTTCTATATCGAAGAGATGTTCCAGAGCCTCGTATACCGATCGAAATTCCGAGATCGTCCGCTTGACCATGGACTCGTTATCACGGATGTCGATGATGGGTCTCTTCTTCTTAACTTTGAACAGGAGTTTGATAAGCTTGCCCCTCAGGTCAAGAGGCTTCACAGGGAATGGGATGAAGACCATGTAGTTTCCCTCCCCATTGACTATACCTTCGCCGATCAGTTCTTCGATACCCTTCCAACCGAGTTTCGTATAAATATCGTAGGTTGGCTCATTGGTTGGGATGATGTTATCGAGAAGGCCCACTACCCCTTTATTCTCTGCAAACTCTCTGAAGGCCTTCAGGATCTTATTGCCCAGTCCCCGGCCACGAAAGGGAGGTAGTACCTCCACATATACTAAATAATAGCATGGCATGGGTTTTCTCAGATAGATCATATTGAGATGGCCGAGGGCCTCCCCATCTTCTGTATGGATCTCGAAGGTATGAAATGGCTGACCACCGCCTTTTGGCCTGAAACGTTCAATCTTCGTTCCATGGACCGTCCTGTTGATTAACTCATTGAGTCCTTCGAAGACCTCATAGGGAAAGAGAACCTCATGTCCCTTTAATGGATCCTCCAGTGTCAAATCTACGACGGTCAGGATATCCTTGAGGCCGATTCGAGCCTTTTTAAATCTTTCACCGATCCCTCTGACCTCTGATTTCACCATTTTTAACCTCTCATCCACTTCTCCCTTATGAGTTCCGGGAGTAAGAGCCCAGAAGCTTCATGAGAAGGACGTTTTCTTCCATTTCATCCAATGCCTCATGGACATGGGCCTCTGTGGCATGGCCTTCAAAATCGAGGAAGAAAATATATTCCCATGGCCTATCTTTCACAGGCCGGGATTCGATCTTCGTCAGGTTGATCCCCTTTTCAGCAAAGGGTTTGAGCACGCGGAAGAGAGAACCCGGGGCATGTGGAATTGAGAAAAGAAGAGAGGTTTTATCTTCCCCTGTGCGCTTACCGATTTGCCGACCGAGAATTATAAAGCGAGTATAGTTGTGGAGGTGATCTTCGATCTGGGATGCTATTGTCTTTAGGCCATAGAGGCGGGCAGCAAAAGGACTGGCAATGGCTGCTGCCTTAGGATCTTCGCTGCCCATCTGTGCGGCTTTGGCTGTGCTCATTGTTTCATATAATGGAACTTGAGGAAAGTTTTTCTTCAGCCACCCTCTACATTGCTCAAGGGCCTGAGGATGGGAATAGATGCTGTGAATCTCTTCATATTTTCCGCTTTTGGAAAGAAGGGCATGGGACACCCGGATCAGGATCTCCCCACAGATCTTCACCTCCGAGTCGATGAACATGTCAAAGGTCCGATTCACAGATCCTTCTGTAGAGTTCTCAATGGGAACCACTCCATAGTCTGCCTCCTCCCTCTCGACGGATTCAAAGACCTCTTGGATGCTCTCCTTAGGCAGCGCCCGAACGGAGCTACCGAATCGTTCGATACATGCCAGATGTGTAAACGTGGCAGGTGGCCCGAGATATGCCACGGTAAGCTCACTCTCTAAGGAGCGACAAGCCGAGATAATCTCACGAAAGATTGTCGCAATCGCCGGTTCCGGAAAGGGGCCAGAATTTTGTGAGGTCAGTCGTCGGAGAATCTCCTCTTCCCGCTTTGGTTCATAAAAGTCCATTCTCCCCTCTGATTTTACCTTTCCCACTTCCAATACAACCCTCGCCCGTTCATTCAGAAGGCGGACGATTTGCTCGTCCAATGCCTCAATCTTTTCACGAAGGAGTTTAATCTTTTCTTCTAATTCCATCTCATGGCCTCTCCCATCGCTTTCTGTCGGAGTAGATGATCTGTTAGAACAATAGCCACCATAGCCTCACAAACTGAAATGATGCGAGGGATGGCCGAGACATCGTGTCGGCCTTCGATCTGCAGTAACACAGGCCTCTTAGAATGATCCACTGTCTTTTGCTCCATAGAGATAGAGGGAATGGGCTTCACAGCTACTCTAAGAAGAATATCTTCTCCGTTTGATATCCCTCCTAAAATTCCTCCGGCGTCATTTTTTTCGAATCCTTTCGGCCTTAAGGGATCATTACATTGAGATCCGAGCATGCGGGCCGCTTTAAATCCGGCCCCCACTTCAACCCCCCGGATAGCTCCAATGCTCATCAGGCCTTTTGCCAGATCCGCTTCCAATTTATCAAAGACCGGCTCCCCCAATCCTGGAGGACACCCCTGAACAAGAATCTCCACAATCCCTCCAATCGTATCTCCTCGAAGTTTGACTTCCTCAATCCTCTTCTCCATTTCAATGGCTGCCTCTCTATCCGGGCATCGAAAAAAATTTCTTTCAATCTCTTCATAATCTCTCTTTTCCGCTCGAACCCCTCCAAGTTCGATCGTATAAGCAAAGACGTTGATCTTCTCCCGCTCGAGAATTTTTTTAGCCACGGCTCCTGCTGCAACCCTTCCAATCGTTTCTCTGGCCGAGGCCCTGCCTCCGCCGCGATAGTCCCTGATGCCATACTTGGCCTGATAGGTGAAATCAGCATGACCTGGTCGGAAGACCTCCTTCCATTCTACATAAGGAGTGGAATCAACATCCTCATTCCTGATCAGAAGGGAAATGGGCGTCCCCGTAGTTTTACCCTCAAAGAGACCGGAGACGATCGCCACCCTATCCTTCTCCGTACGGGGGCTTGACCCCATCCCCTGTCCAGGCCTTCTTCGGTCGAGCTCTTTCTGAATATCCTCCGGTGAAATCTCTACCATTGGTGGGCAGCCATCGATCACCACTCCTAAGGCTTCACCGTGGGATTCTCCCCATGTGGTGATTCTGAAAAGAGTCCCAAACGAATTCCCTCCCATTCTAAGATCCTCCTATCCTCTCCTTCAGGATGAGGATGAGAGCCTCCACCACCTCCTCCACGTCCAGAGATGAGGTATCGAGCTCGATTTCCGCGGCCTTCTTATAAAAAGGTATCCGAGCATGCATCACTTCCTTCAACTCTTCCAGAGCCCCTTTTCCTGTAAGGGTTGGCCTGCCGGATGAAGTTCGCGGGTCCCCTTCCATTCTGTTGCGAAGGACTTTCAGATCTGCCTTAAGCCAGATGATCAACCCATTTCTTTTCAGAGCCACGGCATTATCCGCATCGAGCAAGGCGCCTCCACCTGGGGCGATGACCAAATGATCCTGGCGGGAAATTTCTCCAATGACTCTCTTCTCCAGGGTTCTAAAATGATCCCATCCATGGGATTCCACGATGTCGCTGATCGGAACACCCCAGCGTTCCTCTACGAGACCATCCGTGTCCACGAACCTCCTCTGAAGTCGTTCGGCCAATCGTTTTCCAACTGACGTTTTCCCAGTACCCCGATATCCAATTAAGACAATGTTCATACTCATCAAAAACAGGGTTCAAGGATTCAAGGGGTCGAGGGTTCAAGTCAAAAGTACTGAGTTGAGAATATTGCGTTTCACTTGGCCCCTTGAACCCTTTTTAATAAAGTTTCTCAAGCGTTTTCCAAAAACCGGGAAAGGATTTATCCACGCATCGTTCTCCCTTGATCTTTACCCCTGGAACAGCCAGTCCAACGATGGCGAAACTCATTGCCAAGCGATGGTCGCTGTGAGTATCAATTTCTGCTCCATGAGGTTCTCCTCCCTCAATTGTCAGATAGTCTTCTCCTTCTTTTACCCGGATGCCCATTTTGACCAGCTCCCTCGTTAGGGCCTTGATACGGTCTGATTCCTTGAAGCGGAGATGGCCAATGTTCTGAATCACAGTCTTTCCCTGAGCAAATGCTGCAGTGACTGCAAGTGTTGGAACTAAGTCAGGCATTCCATTCATGTCAACCTCTATTCCCCTAAGCTTTCTCCCCCGGACTTCTGCCCAGTCATCTCTGGGCGTAACTTCACATCCCATATTCTCAAGGATGTTGAGAAAACCTCTATCTCCTTGGATGGAAGTTGTGTTGAAGTTTTCGACCCTCACCCTTCCGCGCGTAATGGCTGCTGCAGCAAAGAAATAGGAGGCATGGGAGGCATCTCCTTCAATCCGAAAGGTCTGAGGGAGATACCGCTGGCCTGCCCGAACGAAAAAAGAATGGTACCCCTCACTCTGGACTTCAACACCGAACGTGGACATCACATGCCGGGTAATGTCAATATAAGGCTTGGAAGCCAATTCACCCGTTACCTCCACATGTACATCTCGGTAAGCATAGGGAGCAACCATCAGAAGGGCAGAGAGAAATTGGCTGCTCTTCTCCCCCATGATCTTTGCCTTGCCTCCTGTGATACCTTGGGATTCTACAATTACGGGCGGGCAACCATTTCCTTCTTTGGAACAGACATTGACCCCCAAGGCTCTCAAACCGTCTAACAGGTCTCCGATCGGCCGATTTCTCATCCGTTCACTCCCATCCAACAGGGTTCGACCATTCCTAACAGCAGATAAGGCTGTGAGAAATCTCATAGAGGTTCCAGAATTCCCCACGAAAATTCTCTCCTCTCCTGCCCTGAACTTCCCTCCTTTGCCCAGAACATGGAGGAGCTCCCCTTCCCAAAAGATCGAAATACCAAATTTTCTAAGTGTTCGAACTGTATATTCACTATCTTCGCTTTGAAGAGCATTGATCAAAATAGACTCTCCATCAGCCAGTGCAGATATAATGAGAGCCCGGTGGGTATAGCTCTTTGATCCCGGAATAGTAATCGTTGCGTGACAATGGGTAAGGGGTGTTATCTCAATCATACTTTTTTCTCTTCTTGGCGCTTCTCCACTTCTAATTCCCGACGAAGGTCCTCTTCGATTTCTTCAATCTTCGGTCTCATCCCTGTCCAGATTTCAAATTGAGCTGCTCCCTGATGGGCAAGCATCTCAAGCCCGTCGATGGTCTGGCAGCCCCTTTCCTCAGCCTCTCGAAGGAGCTTCGTCCGCAGAGGCCGGTAGATAATGTCCATCACTGTCATCCCTTTCTTCAAGACTTTCTTTGGCAGTGGGCTCTCCCTATCATACGGATACATACCTACAGAGGTGGCGTTGATAATCACATCGACTTCCAGAACTTCAATGGATGATAGCGGTTGTTGAATGCAACCCAGCTCCTTAGCCAAGACCTCTGCCCTATCCTGCGAGCGGTTGAAAATGATAAACTGGCAACCTTTCTCTTTCAAGCCAAAGCCGATGGCCCGTGCTGCTCCTCCAGCTCCAAGAAGGATCACCCTCTTTCCTTTCAGATCAACCCTCTCCTCCAGCGCTTCTAAGGCCCCGCGCCAATCGGTGTTGTAGCCGATCAGCTTTCCTCCTTCATTAACAATGGTGTTCACCGCTTTGATTTTATCTGCCACTTCATCAACTTCATCAAGTAATGGGATAACTTCTGTCTTAAATGGCAGGGTTACGCTCACTCCCCAAATCCCTAGCTCTCTGATCCCTTTTAAAGCCTCTTCGAGATTTTTTACTTCGAAGGCAAGATAGACAGCGTTCAGTCCCATCCTTCTGAAGGCTCGATTGTGAAGAATCGGACTCAGGCTATGCCGCACCGGATTCCCGATGATTCCATAGAGTTGGGTTTCGGCGTCGATGAGGTCAGCCAATCGATTAGCCTCTTCTATGGCGCCGAGCGCTTTCTCAACAGTTCTCTCGACGATGGGAACGCAGATCCTTTTCACTCACCTCTCCAATATTGTCTCCTTAATCGGGGTCCCAAAATGTCTTCCTAATCCTTCTCGATAGACCAGAACTTCGCTTCCCTCTTTGAGATCCACAAGCGAAACGGGATTCCCGCCAGGCTGGGTGAGCCTAATTGTTTCCGCATTCTGCAGGATAACCGAAATGCTCTGGCCGCTTTCCTCGGTCTCCACAAGGGCCAGGGGACGCCTCTCCACTTTGGCCCTTCCTACAACAGCGGGGTAACTTTTGCCTTCGAAATTCACGACCAGCACCCGATCGCCAGCTCTAACTTCCGAGAGATATTTTGTCTGCCCTCCTATTAGGCGAATATAAGCATGCACGGGCCCGGCATTGACCCGGAATGGTCTGGTATTCACAAAGGGATTTTCAACACTCTCGGAATGAACAAGAAAGAGGGCTTGGCTGCTATTGCCCACCAACATCCCTTCGCCCACGATCATCGAAGAACAGGTATCCACACAGACCCGATCCCCCAGACCTAAGGGCTCGATGCGTTTCACACTGGCTGGCAAGAGTTCAAATTTCTCGCTCCTCTCTTTAAGAGCCTGGACGATATGCCGCACAGCATTGGGATCAGGATTGTTGATCACGACCCCATCCACGCCTTTCTCGAGAATGCCCAACGCTGTCCGGCCTTCCTGAAGCTCGTTGATCTCAACGAAGAGGTTCTTCGTCCTGCTCAATAAGTTTTCTAAAGGGATGATCCTCCAGTCTCCATCCTTGACAACGACTTTCTTTGAAAGGCTCAACGTAACAATCTCCTCTTCGTCCCTCTTCTCCCGGATCTCCTTCTCCACCACATCGCGGCCCAATTTCAAATCTCCATCCTCGGCTATGACGGGGATGACGCCCATCTTTTTTACCTCTGTTCCCATCCCGGGTGGAATCCAGAGAGCATCAGCCCCGCTCTCTACAGCAGCCATGGCGATCTCTTGCTTCCAGGGAATAGATTTTACCCAAACCTTTTTCATCTCTTCTCCTCCAACCCCCTAAGAGCCTCCTCGACCGTGTAGCCATCATGGACGATCTTAGAAATGGCCTGTACGACCTTCGTAGGATTCTCATGCTGAAAAACGTTTCTTCCAATGGAAACTCCAGCTCCACCTGCTACCACCGCCCCCCTGACCATCTCCAGAATCTCTCGATCATTTCCCATCTTCTCTCCTCCGGCGATCACCACCGGAACGAAACAACCTTCGACCACCTCCCGAAAACTTTCTGGGGAGCCGGTGTAGGGAACTTTAACGATATCCGCTCCCAACTCTGCTCCTACTCGAGCTGCGTGTTTCACCATTTTTACATCATATTCATTCTCTACCTTCGGACCCCTCGTGTACATCATTGCTAAGAGTGGCATCCCCCATTCCGTGGCCACCTTGGCAACATTACCCAGATCTTTTAACATCGACCTCTCATCCTCAGCTCCAAGGTTCACATGAACGGAGATCGCATCCGCTCCTAACTTGATCGCCTCTTCCACACTGCAGACCATGGTTTTGGAGTTTGGATCAGGTGCCATTCGAGTGCTCGCAGAGAGGTGAATGATCAACCCCACATCCCCTCCATTCCTCCTGTACTTAGCCTCAACTAATCCTTTGTGAATGACGATGGCGTTAGCACCCCCTATGGCCACGGCATCGATCGTCTTCCGCATATCGGTTAAACCCGCCATCGGTCCCATTGTCACTCCATGATCCATGGGTATGACTACCGTCTTGCCAGAATTTCGGTCCATAATACGTTCCATCCGAAGCTTCTTCCCTATCATGATCGTTGATCCTCCCTGTTAAAAATAAAAAAAGCCGTAAGAAGGACCTCCCACGGCTCAAAATAAAAAGGCCGTGGGTAGCATTTCAATCTACCCACGGCCTCCATTGACTACAATTATTTTTTAAAGATCAGCCAGCGGCAGTGGGTAGACTTCCGCAAAAAAATACCAATAAAAGTAAAACCCACTGCTAAAATTAAAAATATGAAGCTGATCCATTTCACCCTCTAAAGTTGATATTTCTTTAACACAACACCGATTTTATGTCAAGAAAAAATTTCTTCGGGAATGTGAAAAATTTCTCACCTTTTCTTATCGATGGAGAGAGATAACGATATTTGTGATGCCACGGGTGGACACCCTTGAACAAAGATACCCCTATTTCTTACCCTATACGTGCAGTTTCCTATCAAGATCGTTCCCTTCGGACATACTTTCAAATGTTTACCAATTCCAATATGAATCTTTTCATCATCTAAACGGTAGTCAGTGAGCTGCGGACGATATTCCTGAAGAAATACCAGCAGGGTAGAGAGACATGCACTGCAAGATCCCTCATCATAAACCATCACATCAGGGAAAGGGATGGAGAGCTTTGAAGGGGGAGGAAGAAAGGGAGTCTCATATTTCAAATAGTCCTTTGGTTCGATCGATATCTTTTGGGGACAGATCTCTCCCAACCCCTTATCTGCTGGTAATTTGAGATGTGGGACACCTTCTGGATCAAAACCCATCAGTCGGGTTGCCACAGCATCTGCTGAAAGGGCATTGTTGCCCACTATTATCATTCCCATCTTTTTTATGCTGCCATAAGCCGGACCCATTCCTTCCATCCCCACTGTGCCATCGATGATGGCTAAATGGGGGAAGAGGATCGAGGCCATCTCTGAAATGGCCATATCCAATTCTTTTTGATTCTGAGTGGATTGACTATGATAACGGAGTTGGTGAAACCTCGCTTTTTCTCTCCGCCATAGAAGACCCTTCATATTTTTAAGGCTTAATGTTACTTGGGTGTGCATGTGGGTCTTCATGACAGGGATGGAGATGATGAAATCGAATTCTTTTAAAATGGCAGGGACTTTAATCTTTTTGATGACCTTTCCGTCAGGGACTGTTATTTCTACTGGGGGAACTTGATCTAAATCGATAAGTTCAACTCTTGCCTTTTCAGAAACCCCTTTCATGCCTGTCACTCGAAAGGCCTCTTGAGCATCCACGCCAAAAATACAACTCTCACCGATCACAATTCTATCAGCTTCTTCTTCTTTCAAATGATCGATGGTAGCCGCGACCACCAAAGGGTGTGTCGTTACACCATCGCCAGGGTAGGCCAATCGAGCCGCATTTGGCTTTATCAAGACCTTCTTTCCCTTCAGATTTGGTAAAGGGAATTTCTGAAGCGCTAATCTTGTTGTTTTATAGGGATTTTTCCCCTTTGAAACGATGACCAGAACATCCATCTTTTCGAGATGAAAATAAAAAAGCCATAGAGAAGATTCCCTATGGCCTTAAAATAAAAAGGCCATGGGTTTTAATCACCCATGGCCCCAATCCAAAATGAATTAATAGATCTAAGTGCATGGGTGCATGACTTTGTAGTAGAAGTAATAATAAAAGTCAAACACCTTTTTTGCGTCTACCTGCCTAAGATTCATTTTTTTAATTATTAACATGAAGAAATATATTTGTCAATATTTTTTGAGTCCTTCAGTTTCTAACCTTCTCTTGTATCACCTTTCCAACGACTATCTACTAACCGGGTAAGAATCTCATCGATCTCATCAAAATACATACACCGGCCAATGCACTTATCGACGCAGGCGGGCCTCTCTCCTTGGTCGATCCGGTGGTAGCAGAGGTGGCATTTCTCTGCTACACCCTTTTCTGTATTAAACTGCATCATCCCAAAAGGGCATGCCTCAATACAGGTATTTCTCAAATCTTTCTTTCTAACCCTATCCAATACTTTTCCCTGATTTCTCTCTTCAGAATCTTTCCTTGAGGATTCTTTGGCAAAGACTCGACAAACACAACGGATTTGGGGGCTTTGTAGTGAGCCAGGTGCTGCTTGCAAAATTCAATAATCTCATTATCCGTAGCCTGTTGCCCCTCTTTTAACAAAATGACAGCATGAACCCGTTCTATCCATAAATCATCGGGCACACCGATGACAGCAGCCTCTGCAACCGCAGGATGACGGTAGAGAACTTCTTCCACCTCCCGAGGATAGACATTCTCTCCGCCAGTGACGATCATGTCCTTCTTCCTGTCAACGAGGTAGATGTACCCCCTTTGGTCATAATATCCCATATCGCCCGTATGGAGCCACCCGTCGACCATAACTTCGCGAGTCTCATCCGGCTTATGCCAGTATTGAACCATCACCATTTTACTTTGCACCACAACCTCTCCCACCCTTTGGGGTTTCACATCATCATTATTCTCATCAACGATCCTGACATGCACTCCCATGCAGGGTTGACCGCAGGAGGCCAAGACCTTTTGTTCCTCTTGAGGCTTGCCCACGACTTGATGAGATTTCTTCGGGAAAAAGGTGATTTCAGGCCCTGACTCCGACTGGCCATAACCTTGCATGAAAATGGGGCCAAACCTCTCCATTCCTTTCCTTAAGAGTTCTGTGGGCATGGGAGAGGCGGCATACCATATCCGTTTCAGACTCCTTAAATCATATTGATTGATATTGGGAAGAGCCAGCATCGTGACCAGATGGGTTGGGACAATATGCAAATCCGTCGCCCCCTCATCTTGGACAGCCTGGAGGGTAGAGGCTGGATCGAAGGATCTCTGCGGCATAATAACATTGCTTCCGCCCACATAGAAAAAGGCCCAAAAGTGGCTATATCCACCGATATGAAAAAGAGGTAAGATCATAATGTGTTTGTCACCCGTCTCCACACCTAACTGGAGTGCTTTTGTCCTGGTATTCTCAATATTACGGCCTTCGGTGTAAAGGGCACCACGGGGTGTGCCTGTCGTACCACTTGTATAGAAGATGAGGAAAGGGTCTTCCTCTTTCACCTGAACATCGGGTTCCTCTTCTGAATGGGCCAATAACAGGTCATGGTAAGAAATCATACCAGGACCAGATATCTCAAGAGAGATGCAGTTTTTAACCTTGGGAAAGCGTGAACGCAATTGACTCACCATTTCTAAGAATTCACGTCCAACAAAAAGCGTATTGATCTCTGAATAATTGATCAGATATTCCAGTTCACTGGCTTGCAACCTATGACTCAATGGGGAGATGATGAACCCACCCTTCATTGCTGCTCCATAGACATCTGCATAGTCAAGGCAATTCCATGACAAGATGCCGATCCCGTCCCCCTCCTTTACTCCCATTGAATGAAGGGCATGGATCAATCTGTTCACCCTGGCATTAAATTGAGCAAATTTAATCCTCTCTTTACCATAGATAAACACTTCATATTCTGGATAAAGAAGAGCATTTCTATAAATGATGTCAGCCCAAGTTCCTACGACATATCGGCATAACTCTTTTAGCAAAAGCTTTTCTTCCATCTTACCCCCTTCACCTAAAATGATCTCAAGGGCCTTTACCCCTCTGCCGAGAGGGGGTGTAGGCTCTGGCGTTGGCGGCAAGCTCCAATATAGCGTCTCGCATGTTTATCCCGACCCAGGATCAGGTCAGCAGCTAAAACGGCTGGACGTACCTTGGCTACATCCACAATGAGACAGGTGGCACCTACGGCAACAGCCATCGCGACGAAGGCATTATTGAGCAAGTTACGATCAGGCAAGCCAAAAGAGACATTGCTCGCTCCCAGTGTCAGGTTCACTCCCAATTCGGCTTTAATCCTCCGAATCGCTTCTAAAACTGCCAGCCCAGAGCTGGGATCGGCTCCCACGGCGAAAGTTAGACAATCAATGATGATGTCCTCTCGAGGGATGCCAGCTTTCTCAGCACGTTCCACTAATTGATGGGCAACGGCTACTCTCCGCTCTGCATCCTTTGGGACACCCCGGTCATCTTGCACTAAACCAATGACTGCTGCTCCGTATTCCTTGACCAGAGGCAGAACCTTAGCTAAGGAGCGCTCTTCACCAGTAACCGAGTTGATGAGCGGTTTACCTTTGTAGACTTTGAGCGCTGCTTCTAAGGCCTCAGGGGCAGCACTGTCAAGGCATAGAGGTATATCTACTGTGTCGATCACCACCTGCACTGCCTGGGGAAGCAGTGTTACCTCGTCCACACCGAATGTACCCACGCTGATATCGAGAATGTCGGCGCCGGCTTGTGCTTGAGCCAAGGCTTCGCTACGGACCATCTCCAAGTTGCCTGCTTTCAAAGCCTCTGATAGTTTCTTCTTGCCGGCGGGATTGATCCGTTCGCCGATAAGCACTGTGGGCAGGTCATCACCAATGATGACTTCTTTCGTGATGCTTGACACTCTGGTCTCCATCAGCCAATTTCCTCTCTCTCGCCATCTATCATCCTATATCGTCCTAAGTAATTCGCCTGAATGAAGATCTGACCAAAATTAGCAGCACTGCCTAATTCAATATACTTGACTCGGGAGGCAAGCGATTGAGCCTCGGCCCGCTTGCTAAGGGAGATCAGAGCGAGCTTGGCTCCCATCCCAGCAGCGTTTCCTACCTGCCGGAAGTGGTTTATAGGTAGGGACGGCAACATCCCAATGGCCACTGCACTGGCCACATCGATGTAGGTGCCAAAAGCTCCGGCAATGATCACCTGCTTAATTTCCTCTTCAGAGCAGCCGTTCGCTTCAAGAAGCACCTGGATACCAGTGCGAATGGCTGCTTTGGCCAGTTGCAATTCTCTCACATCGTGCTGAGTGATCGTGATGGCTGGCTGCCCGCCTCGTTCCTCCTCACCAACTAACACAAACTCGCGTTGTCCTTTGCAGGTACGAACACGAGGGTATTTATCCATTATCCTGCCGCCTTTATCAACGACTCCAGTCAGATAAAGCTGGGACAGGGCATCCAGTATGCCAGACCCGCAAATACCAATGGGCGGTGTTTGATCAATCGTCTGGTACTGGATGCTATCCTCTGCTATTCGCAAGCGCTCGATAGCTCCTGTGGCAGCCCGCATACCATCCTTGAGGTGGCCGCCTTCGAACGCAGGGCCAGAGGCACAGGAGACAGTGGTGATCTCCCCTTTATTGACCATGGAAACCTCGGTATTCGTCCCGATGTCCAGAGCCACTATTGGTCCTTCGACCTGCCAAACTTCAGTAGCCAGCAACATCGCCACATGGTCGGCACCAACAAAACCAGCAATGTTAGGCAGCAGGTGCACATATGCCCCTGAAGCAATACGCAAGCCCAAGTCACCCGCCTTAACGTCCAGAGCCCTACTCACTGCAGGAACAAAGGGAGAGAGAGCAAGTTGCCTCACTGGCAGGCCGAGGAACAGGTGGTGCATGGCAGTATTGCCTACTACGACTGCCTCAACAATCTCCTCTGCGTTGGCGCTAACCTCTGCGCACAGGTCAGCGATCAGCTCGTTGATGCCTTCAACAGCCAACTTCTGTATCTGCACACCCTCATCCGGCGAGTTTATGACACATGTCATACGGCTGATGATGTCCTCTCCATAGCTGATCTGGGGATTGATGATCCCTTTGGCCGCTAAAGTTCGGCCGTTGCTCAGATCAAGCAGATAGCCAGCAATCTTGGTAGTGCCTAAGTCGATGGCTAACCCCAAGGGGTGGCTTGGAGAGGGAACGAGAGCGATCACTTCACCATTGCGGACGATAGCCTGACACTCCCAGTTCCAAGACCGCAACTTGTCAGAAAGGACACGCAGAAGATCAACACCAACTTTGTCGCAGTGTAATTGATGTTGCTGTTTTAGCGCCTCGAGCAAGTGGTCAGCATCAGCGTGTGGTGCAGACAGGGATGGAGCTGAAAGTTGCAAGCGGTAGGCTAGAACCGGAGGCTCCGGCTTAATTGTTATCTCTAATCCCTCCACCTGGACCCGCTGTGGGGTGGTCATCGACTGAGGTGGCACAGTCAATTTGCAATCACTGTTGGGATAAGTCTGACATGCCAGCCGCCAGCCCTCCTTCAGTTCTTCAGATGTAAAGGCCTCCAGTTCGTTTGATGTTGGCCTTGAGACAGTTCCACTTAGAACCTGCACCTTGCAAGAGTGGCATGTTCCCCTTCTTCCACATATGCTACTGAGACCCACACCGAGCCTCCGGGCACAAGATAGAAAAGACTCGTTCCTCTGGCATTCCCCTTTGCGACCTACCGGCTCAAAATCAATTGTACAAGTGGTCATTCTCTTCCTATCTTGTTTTATTCTGTTTCTCCACTTACGCACGTATTCTATCATGTATTCTAAAAGGACAGGTTTTTCTGAGGCTGCAGTGGGCACAGACTTCACCTCGTGTCCACGTTTTCATTTGTGGTCCTATGCCAAAGACCATGGAAGCTGATTTGCGGGGAACCATTATTCCTGAAGAGGTCAGGCTCACTCCAATTTCCCGTGCCGGTCCAATTTTGAGCAACTGCCACTGCTCCGTAATGGGTAAACCAGGCATACCCGGGCTGATGGGGCTGCTCGCCTGATAGCCACGGGATGATGCCTCAGCAGTCATAAGCTTACAGACTTCCTCAGTGAGCGAGTCCACCGCTGCACTCCCAATGCCATCCAAAAGCACACCTCGCAAAGGCTCATCCCGGTTAAAGTAGTTTGTTACCTGTTTTTCCAGCTTGGGGCCGATAGTGCAGACCACAGCGGCAAGCTCTTTAGCCTCTATCAGGAGTGAAGGTAATAACGGGCCATGCACCACTACGTTACCCTCCAGGGAAAATTGCCCGCGGCTCATCTCAGTTATAGGGTGGATTTCGTAGGCCATAGCGGGCTCCAAGAGATGAACATTCTTTACATTGTCTATTAGTTCAAGAATTAAACTTTTTATCTCAGGCCTGATCTTAGAATATTCCCTAAATCCCTCCCGGCGCAACACTTCCTTGATCTTCAAGTTCAGAGGGATATCACGGATTACAGGCATGTTTTTCTCCCTCGGGGCCTTGCCAGTGGCAAGACCATGCCATCAGCAAGGCCCCAATGCACAGCCTCTCCTCCAGTGTTACAACCTCAGCCCGTTAAGTACCTATTTGTACACACCATATTCTTTAGTGAAATCGATCATGGCGTGTATGGTATCCGGTTTTCCTTCATCCATAGCAGTTCCAAAGGCCATGATGTAACCGCCACCCTTCCCAGCCACATCGATGAGGTTCTTGCAGTAGGCCTTCACTTGTTCAGCAGTACCGGTGAGGATCATCCCGGACGGAACGTTTCCGCCAATGCAGATGGTCTTCCCAAGAAGTTTCTTTGTATTGGCCATGTCCGTGCGATCGAATATCCAAAAAGAAGAACCCTTGGGGAGTTCGGTGAGATATTCAAGCCGTGTGTTGTAACTCCCCTCGCAAAACGAGAAAGGCACACACCCCTCTGCGACCAGCCCGAGGATGAGTCCCTTAAGGGTAGGCCAGTAGAATGTCCTGAACTGCTCGTCTGACATAAATCCGTCTGCCCCCTTGTGCAGAGGGATAAAGACGATTGGATTCCCTGCAAATGTAGCCATGCCCACTCCCTGTTTGATGTAAAGGGGAGTAATCCTTTCTAAGGCTTTCAAAACCATGTCCGGCTGCCTGTACATGTCGATCATCATGGCCCGTGTGCCTCTCAGGGTATCTGCAAGGATATCGAAGGGCGCTTTTGCTGCTCCGCCTATGGCGGTGGGAAAACCCATACCTCTGGCTTCCATCTCAAAACCCATAATCTGTTGTATCCATGCCATCGCTTCATTTCCTGCCTCCATCAGCGCTTTCAAAGCACTCTGAACCGGCGGAATGCCAAAAGGAATCATCCATCCGGAGACCCCCACGACTTCCCAAAGGTTGGGAAAAGGAGCAAGATTTGTCAGCGGTTCCAGGGCTGCGAAGACGCGGGGCAAATAGATTCTCAGCCAGAAATCCGAAGGGTCATCGATAAGGGCTGGGTAATCTTCCGCCAGCATGTATTCGCCTTCAACGTACTGGTAGACCGAATTTTCAGAGACCCCGTGTCCCGGCCACTTGTATTGCTTGTAGCCGAGGGTCTCGAGAATTTTGCCGGATCCGATAAAGGCTGGGGAACCATAGTAATCGGGCTTGTAATCCTGTAGAAATCTCTTATGGGCGGAGAGCAATTTTCCATAGTCGTACATGCACTCACTCGGCTTGACGCCATAGAGGTATGCTTGCATAAAGGTGCCAAGAGGGAATACCGGCACCCTGTCCGGTGTCTTCTCCATTAGGACGGCATCCTTTAATCTTAATACGGCTGCTTTATAGGAAGCTTCAGCCTCCGGACTTTGAAACTGAACGCCTTGTGCGGAAAGCCAGGTCTTAAATCTGGATTCCCTCTTCTCTTTTGCCGACATCTCTTCCCATCTCTTTTCCATTGTCTTACCCTCCTATCCAGCCTTTGGCCAATTTAACAGCCTCCATGGCGTCTTTCCCATAGGCGTCCGCCCCTGTAAAGCTCCTTACCTGATCGTCAATCTGGCCGCCTCCGATCATGATTTTTACTTCGTTCCGGAGTCCAGCTTTCTTGATCGCCTCTATGGTATCCTTCATGGATTGGAAAGCTAAGGTTAGGAAGCCACTCATTCCAACCACCTTGCTACCGGTCTTTTTAATTGTATCTACGAATTTGCCCGCCGGCACATCAATGCCAAGATCGAAGACTTCAAATCCATTGACATCGAGCATAAAGACGACAATATCCTTGCCGATGTCATGGATATCCCCGGCAACAGTGCCCACCACAACTTTACCAAGGCGCTTCACCTCCGCTGCCTTGGCTATTTTTGGCTTAACCATATCGGTTATTCTTTTCAGTATTTCGCCGGAGTACACCAAGTCAGGTATGAAATATTCGCAATCGGAAAAGCGCTTGCCCACGATCTCCACGGCACGTCTGGCATCGTCGAGGATACGGAGGGGGTCATCGCCCGCACTTAATCTATCTTGGACAATTCCCAACGTCTCTTCTTCCTTCAAATCAGCTAATGTGTTAATTAGATCTTTAGCCATGTTCTCTTACCTCCTTGACCTATATGGGGATCTTAGGTCCGCGAGCGTCGAAGCACGTAAACCAAAAAATCATAATCCTAAAAAGGCTCTCTTTACATAATCATTTTTAAGTAAATCTCTACTTTTTTCTTCTAAGACTATTCGTCCATTTTCTAATACATATGCTCGATCAGCCATTTCCAGCGATTGTTTGACACTCTGTTCAACTATCAATACTGTAATTCCGTGCTCTCGCAGTGACTTTATGACTTTAAACATTTCTAAAACAAGTTTTGGTGATAAACCATGGGATGGCTCATCAAAAATACATAACTTAGGCCTTGACATTAACCCTCTGCCTATAACTACCATCTGTTTTTCACCACCACTTAATGTCATTGCAATTTGCTTCTCCCTCTCTTTTAATATTGGGAATATTTGATAAACATGCTTAATTGTTTCTTCTTTTTGCTTCCATGCACGAGATAAATAAGCACCCATCTCCAGATTTTCATAGACTGTCATGTCAGGGAAAAGCCTTCCACCTTGTGGAACATGTGAAATACCTTGTTCCACGATATTGGCAACTGGTTGCCCATCTATTCGTTTACCAAAAAACTCCACCCTTCCTGATACAGGACGTATTATGCCTGATATCGTATTAAGAAGAGTCGTTTTGCCAGCGCCATTGGCTCCAACCAAAACTACTATTTCCCCTTCGTTGATTTCCAGACTAACATCCCACAGGGCCTGAATCTTTCCATAAAAAGTGCTTACCTTTCTTACCTGAAGCATAAAATTACTCACCTAAATATACTTCAACAACTGCTTTGTTCCTTGCAACCTCTTCCGGTTTACCTTCGGCGATTTTCTCACCATGGTGTAGCACAATAATTCTGTCACATGTGTCCATTATGGCTTTCATGACATGCTCTACCATTAAGATGGTAACCCCTTTTTCTCAGATCTTTCTTACCAATTCCATTGCCTCTATTACTTCAGTATGGTTCAATCCGGCCATCAATTCATCAAGTAACAAAAGTTCTGGCTTTATGGCTAAGGCTCTTGCAACCTCAAGTCTCTTCTGATTGGCTAGAGTTAAATCCTTAGAACGTTTCTCTTTCATTTCTGATAATTCTAAAAAGTCTAAAATCTCTGTAACCTCTTTCAGGGTTTTGTCGGATCTCGTGCATTCTTGATTTCCAAATAAATAACCTAATAGGACATGATCAAGAACTGACATCTTGGGAAAAACTTTGACTGATTGGAAAGTTCTTGCGATCCCCATTCTGGTGATTTGATGCGGCTTTAATCCTGTAATATTTTTGCCCTTAAATCTTATCACCCCTGAATCAGGTATCAGAGCACCCGACACCAAATTGAATAGAGTTGTCTTGCCGGCTCCATTGGGGCCAATCAAGCCGACTATTTCGCCCTGTTCGGCATGGAACTCCACATCCGACACCGCCGCCAAACCTCCAAAGTTCTTTTTCACACCTTCACCTTCAAGTATTCTCATGGTGTCTCCGAAGGTCCTCTTCTCTCCCTTTTGTTCCACTTTTGAATCACTCCTTCCACCCCATGGGGCATGAACCGGATGACAACGAACATCGTGACGCCGAAAAGGAGCATATAGTAATAGGGAAATTTAGTCGCTAATATTTCATCCAGAAAAGAAAAAATAGATGCCCCTACAATGGGACCATACAAGTGACCCATTCCGCCAAATATCGCCATTAAAACGGGCATAAAAGAAAGGCGTATGTCAAAAGCAGTCGATGGATCAATATATTGCCATCGCATGGTCATGGTGGCTCCTACGACGCCTATGAAAAAGGCGCTTACGGCAAAAGTGAGGACTTTTACCCGGGTCACATTGACGCCTGTATGGGCTGCTACCTCCTCGCATTCCCCTATACTCTGCAGGGCTAACCCGAATTTTGAGCGCCTGATCACATAGGATGTGAGCAACACCAGTAAAAAGATGACCACGATAGCGTAATAGATGGTTATGTGATGCAATACAGGAACCAGTCTACCAACCGTGCCCGTTATGTTAACCTCCCACCACTGGACAAAATGTCGGATAAGTTCGACAAGTCCAAAGGTAAACATCATAAAATACATGCCTCTCAATCTTAGTGTCAAGCCGCCGATGAGAAAGGCGAGACAAAAACTGGCCAAACCGCCAATGAGAATAAAAACGGGCAAAAATAACGATTTACTTAATATGGCTGAAGCATACACACCCACCCCGAAAAATGCCGCAGGTGCAAGTGAGATATAACCGGTAGACCCTGAAAAAATCACCCAGCTTAAAGTTATGATCACATACATTAGAACGTTTGTCAGAAATATAACCTTATAGGCTGACACGTATCGGGGGAAACCAACCAGCAATATCAAGAGTAGAATGATGAGTATCCCGAGCAAAGAGTACTTTTTTGTTATGGCTTTCATACCCACTTCTTCACTTCCCTAAAATTCCTGTAGGTCTTATTAAAAGCAAGAGCAGAAAGATCAGGTAATAGGCAACCAGTGAGAGACCCGGTTGGATATAACTTACTATGGTGCCAACAAGACCAAGTATAAAACCCCCGATAAAACTTCCCTTTATATTGCCCAGTCCGCCCAACACTACCACTATGATGGCGATCAGCGTATATTCCAAACCCATGAATGGTGTAATCATTACAGAGGTCATGCTTATCAACAAGCCACCCAAACCTGCCATCATGGTTCCAAAACCAAAACATAAAGCAAGCACCTGATGAATCCTCACCCCCATAAGTTCAGCAGCGTCAGGATCTTGAGCCGCTGCTCTGATCGCTTTCCCAATGCGAGTGCGGGCCAAAAAGAGATAAAAAATTAAACCCAAGATTACAGAAGCCAAGAGGGTTACGATACGATTTGCCGAAAAGACAGCCCCAAAAAAACTAATCGGATGTGCTAAGTAAGAATACCCTTTCACAGGGGCGCCCCACACAATCAAGGCAATGTTCTGAATAACAAATAGAAGACCAAAAGATGCCAACATAGAACTTCCTTCAAAGACTGCCAACGATTCCGAAGAAATTCTCAAAGGTGTATAGTACGTTCTATGGATTACAAAGCCGATTATGAAAAAAATGGGGGCGCAAATGACGAGCGAAATCAGGGGATTAACTCCCCAAAGTGTATATAGCGACCAGGTAGCAAAAGCTCCTAACATGATGAATTCGCCGTGGGATACATTCAGAACTCGAGCGACACCATATTGCAGGCTAAAACCCACAGCAATCAGGGCATATATACCGCCCATCAGCAAACCGCCAATCACTATATCCAGGAATCTCACAATCATAATAACTGTCTCCTATGTCTCCTTGTTTTTACGGGAAAGTCGGCTGAATGCCCCGCCCTGTGGGCAAAGAGCTTTAGTTTGTAGGCTGCCTAAAGGCGACCCCTTTAGACAGCCTACTTTTTATGTCTTCAATGGAGCCTCACGGGCAAAACCCATGGTTTTCTACGTAGGTGAATAAGAATTTACTTTGATTTCTTCGGCCACTCGGGTTTGGGATATTCAGGTTTTGCAGTGCGCTTCTTGCCAGGATCTATGATTTCAAACACGCCCTTTTGCCACTGACCTATCTCACCGGGACGGGTCATATTGAATCCTTTTTCGAACCTCATCGGCCCCATGGCCGTACCCCAGGGTGGTAATATCAGGTCAACCTTATCCTCTAATATCACTTTTTCGAGTAGTTTCGTCATCGAACCCACATCGCTTTTATCGTCATATCTTATGAGTTCGATAGGCAACCTTTTACCATATTCCTTCACATATATCCCGCCCTTTGCGTTGATCTCCCCAATCCACAGTTCATAAACCATGCCGTTTGTCACTGGCACTCCGCTGGCATAGGGACCTGAAAGAGAAGTAACCCAGCCGATGCAGATTTTATCTTTCGCCTGAGCCCCACTAAATAAAAACATAAGAGATAGAATTGCCGCCAATAACCCAAAAAATATCTTTTTTTTCATGGTTTACCTCCTCGCATAATGTATTTCGCTAATGATTAAGAATCTTCTTGATATGTGGACAAGGGGTCTCTTTCATACCGTTGGGGTATGAGAGGGAGATTCTGTCATCACCTCCTTTTGCTTTAGACTTCACACAATAGACCATTACGTTTGTTACAATCTTTCCGTTTTGAACTAAGGACGCAGAACCGGTTTCAACACCTTCCCCTTCTCGGAGTCTTCAGCCGCTATGTCGATCTGATCCAACGGGTAGAACTTGATCATCCGGTCGATGGGAAAACGACCCTGTTTATAGAGTTCTATCATCTGTGGGACGAAGATATCCGGGATCGAATCGCCTTCGACAATGCCGCGAACCGTACGCCCGTTCAGGATGTTCTGCATATCCAGACTAACCTCGGTACCGAGAGGTGCAACACCGATCAGCCCGCAGACACCTGTGAGGGTAAGCGCATCGACGGCCTGACGGAAAACCTTGGGAATTCCAGTACACTCCAAAGAGTACTCTACACCCGTACCGGTAATTTTCTGGATTTCTTCAATAGGATCTGTCTTATCGGGGTTAATCGTGTGCGTTGCACCAAACTCCTGAGCTATCTTGAGCCGCTCGGCATTGATGTCAACTGCGACAATCGTGGTACAACCGCAGGCAACTGCCGCCAGGATTGCACTCTGTCCTACCGATCCCGCGCCGAATACAGCAATAGAGGAACCAGCCCTGGGATGGAGTGAGTTCACGACTCCTCCCGCGCCAGTCTGAAAACCGCAACCCAGGGGACCCAGGATCTCAAGGGGAACGTCTTTGCGCACTTTGACCACGTTACGTTCTGTAGCCAGGGCATACGAGGCAAAGGACGATTGGCTGAAGAAAGCGCCATGGATGGTCTCACCATTTTTTCGCATTGTAGGTGATCCATCGACGCGTGCTCCTGTGAAATTAGACTTAAGAAAATCCAAGCAATAAGTCGACGCGCCCTTTTTGCATGAAACGCATGCCCCGCATGAAAGGTAACTCATTACCACATGGTCACCCGGTTTCACTTTCGTGACGCGAGTTCCTACCTTTTCCACAACTCCTGACCCCTCATGTCCGAACACGGCTGGCAGTGGCACCGGTAGGTATTGATCCCTGCCTACCAGATCCGTATGGCAAAGCCCGGACCCCACAATAAGTACTAACACCTCATCATCCCTTGGCTCATCGAGCTCTATCTCTTCAATTTTAAAAGGACCAGACTTCTCGCGCACCACAGCGGCTTTGATTTTCATTTTGAACCCCCTTTGACATCTAACAGTTTGCTGAAAAACCCATTTTTTTCAGGCTGATCAAAAATGCCCAGATGCAAGGCGCCCGAAATCCTGAGGAGTGAGGCGTACTTGCATGTACGCCGCAACGACGAAGGATGAGGGGAACGCCGCAGATGGGCGTTTTTCAGCAGCCTGCTAAAATTTATTAACGCTATCGATCTCTTCCTCTGGGACATCAAAAACATTTCCGCTCGGTGGCAGTTTCTCTTCCAGGAAGAATCTCGGCAACCGATCATCCTTTTCTCTAAAACCGGCAGCATTATTGAATTTCCTCTCAGCTTTCAACACTGACGTCCCCAAATTGACCAAATAATTCTCATCGAGAGATTCACCTGTCAACGCTGATACACAGGAAACAATATGCGCCTGTGATCCAATCTCCCAAAGCGGAAGGCCAACCATCATACAAACCCCAAGACTATCTATGGCAGCCATGTAGAATTGTATAGACTGCGATGCGGGGCCCTGCCCAGTAAGAGCTACATGATTATATGCAGGGTTTGCAGGGTTTGCAGGGTTTGCAGGATTTGGCAGAAGAAGACCAGAAGTATGATCAGCCCCCATAGGCGAGGTCGCGTAAGTCACCCCTGTGCCTTTCAATCCCCTGGGATCATAGGCTGACAAAGACTGATAATCATATAAAAGGCACCTGAACATACCACGCATTGTGTGGTATACCTGGGCAAAGAGACAAATCTAAACCCAAGGAGGTGCCTTATGAGAGCATTATATGCAGGTTTTGATCTTCATGGCA
>Ga0315312_1000955_pt1 | contig 26221 bp, 27 predicted proteins | sample TDP7_MG_FD_203629 | JGI IMG/M metagenome (GOLD analysis project Ga0315312, IMG submission 203629) | Freshwater sediment microbial communities from Lake Towuti, South Sulawesi, Indonesia - TDP7 | ecosystem: Environmental > Aquatic > Freshwater > Lake > Sediment | place: Indonesia: South Sulawesi... | reverse complement strand
GCTTGAGGAAGCACAACCGTCGTTCGACACGACCTCAACCGTTGCTCAGAAGTAGAAATATTGAGCGATCTGGAACAGGAGTTAGCGATTTGACCACAAACGTTAACTTGGGAAGCTTACTTTACAGCTTAGCTTGAGTTCCCCCTCTTGTAACATAAGTATAAGTACAGATAATAATTATAAATGTGGTAAAAAAATACGGCAAAAAATAAGGAGGTGAAAAATTTTAAACAGGACAGGGCACCCCTCAGAATAGGAATGTTTTCGTGGGAATCGACTTATTCCGTTCGTGTCGGAGGGTTAGCACGGGCCACATCAGGGTTGGCTGAAGGATTGGCAAAAAAAGGTCAAGAGGTCCATCTATTTACTAGGATCAGTGATGGACAATCGGATTATGAGCTTATCAACGGCGTTCATTGCCATCGGTGCGGATTTGACCCTGGGGGCAACATTCTAGAATTCGCATGGAACATGAGCAGGGCCATGGTCGAGAGATTTCGAGCGACCGAGAGAACAGTTGGCAAGTTTGACATCGTGCACGGACACGATTGGTTGGTTGTGGATGCATTAAATGAACTCAAGGAAGAATATCCCATCGTCCTGAGCTATCACTCAACGGAATACGGACGCAACGGCGGTAAATCGGGGGGCTGGTGGGAATTTAGGGATATCTCAGACAAGGAATGGTATGGCGGCTATATTTCCAGCAGAATAATAACGGTCTCTGAAACGTTGAAAGAAGAGCTCATGCGGCTATATCAAATACCATGCTTGAAAATTGACGTTATCCCAAATGGGTCTGACATCAAGAAATATCAAAAGAAGGTCGACCCCGGAAGGGTTAAGGAAAGGTACGGAATACACCCCCTAGCCCCTGTAATATTGTTCGTTGGGAGATTGGTATATCAAAAGGGCCCCGATTTACTGGTTGAGGCTATCCCGTACGTTCTTAAACATAGGGGGGACGCAAAATTCATCGTGGTTGGCGATGGGGGGATGAAAAGTAGTTTAGAATATAGGGCTCATGAACTCGGGGTCTCCGATGCTGTAAGATTTCTCGGATCAATATCAGATGAGGAATATATCGAAATTCTAAACGCTTGTGATATCGTGTGTATCTCCAGCAGGAATGAACCATTCGGATTAGTTTTACTCGAAGCATGGGCAGCTGAAAAACCCGTGGTCGCCACAGATGTCGGGGGATTGGGCGAGAATATTGAAAACTTTGTGAATGGGATCAAGGTATTTCCCAATCCGGAATCAATTGCATGGGGAATAAACTACATCATTAACGACGAGTATGGCGTGAAGTGGATTGGCGCCAATGGTAGGAAAAAAGGTAAGGAATTACGCTGGTTGAATTCGGCAGCAAAGGTGTTAAAAATTTATTCTTCGTTGAAATGAATTACCGAGGCGAACTCATCAAAGGTCAAAAACGAATGAGATACCTTATTACATAAAAAACTTTGAACCACCCATTAATTGCGCAGGCTATTTTTGACCTATGGTGCGGTATTGGGGGTTTAAACCAGTTACAAAGTTTTAAATGTGCAGCTTCAGTTGTATTTGATGTATAATAAAAAGGAGGTGGGATGGGATGATGTTTTTAGTTATTCAGCGAATGAAGCCAGGACTAGCGCTTACACCTCAGATGTTCGACCCATTACTTGCATCATTTGAATACTTGAAGGACTTGCAGAAGAAGGGCGTAATAAAATCTTTGTGGGCCTTTGGTAGCGGAGGCGGCGGTTGCGGCATAACCGATGTCCCATCGGCCGACCAATTATACCAGCTTTTACAAGGGAACCCTGTTTCTGGATTCGTTGACTATGAGGTCCACCCCTTGACATCGATCGACGTCGTGGCAGATATGATGCGAAAAGCGAAAGAAGCGGCAGCCAAGATGAGGAAGTAATGGGCGCCGCTTAACATTTTTTATTTTTGGATCAGTTGATCTGCTTCAAATGGGATAAACTCGATGCTGAAAGGTCCCCCTCGAGAAGGACGAGACTCCCCACCTCCAGGCCTCCGAGCATCTCGTCCAGCGGCCTAATTCCTGAGCTCAGGGGCAGCTTACCACCAACTAATGTATCTTCCATGTGGATTTATGTTTACAGAAAACTTAAGTTGCCAAGGCCGTCTGCTTGGGGTGCTTGAACAATCTAAGCAGAAACTTGGCGCCGCTTCCGATGTTCACCTATAAAACAATCTCACGCATACCTGACGAAGCCGAAGCCTACGTAACTTGCGGTTGATTAAAGTGAAGAGTTTATATTTTAGGAGGAATGAAAGTAGCAATAAAGGTACTATTAATCTAGCTCACTTTTTATGAACTTGATAAAATCTTCTAGCTTATCTAAATCAAAAATATTATCAACATACTTTCTTACTTCTTTTTCCATTCTAGCAGAAAAAGTTTTGAGGTTCGTAATTAGAACTACTTTGCAACTAGGATATTTGCTCTTAATAAACATTGATTTTCTCAAAAACAAATAAAGAAATGCTGGTGAAAAATAACTTAACCGCTTAATTTCAGCAAAAAGTTTAGGATTTTTCGTATCAGGAATGATTAAATCCCATTCATGCCCATCTATCATCTTTTCGGAGTTGAAAGGTATGTTATTTTTTTCTAAAATCTTTATCACATTTTCTTCTGCTATTTTATCTATATAGACAATTTTTCTTACCCTGGGCCTTAGACTTATCGTGGGTACGCGGGGCCTCTCTTTCTCCTCAAATTTTGAGAGAAAATGATCAAATCTAAATAACGAAAATACATACGATATCGTAAATATCAACATTGAAAAGAATAATGTAGAAGACCCTCCATACCAGTCAAAGCCGGATAGTAATGACACGCCAGCCTCTTTTGCATAGATCCCAAGTATCGAAACGCTGAGGGAGGCCATCCACCCCAAAAAGAATACAAATTTAAGTTTGATGAGCAAACCTAATCGCTTATATCTATTACGAACTTCCCATGAGGATTCAGCAATCTCTTCCACTCTACTAATAATTTCATTCCTCTCCCTCGCATGGCTGAGCTCCTTTGTTGCTTTAGATAGATCTTCTAGATACTTTTCCTTTAAGGCCTCTTCGAAAAGGCTTATTTTCTTCTCATAACCAGGCTTCATAACTTTTTCAAAGAGTGTTAAAATTGCGAATGCAAAAGATAATGAAAGAGCAGCATATACCTCAAATAGTGGCATAAAACCAAATCTATCTGTGAACTTAAAAATTTTCATTTATGGGCCATTCATGGATTGTAAGTAGCGCTCAGGGGGAATTGAACTTCGCTAGGGAATGTTCTGTTGGTTCGCAACAGATGCTTAATCGGGTGAATTTTACAAAGGCGGCAAATGACTAGAGCAGGTAAGCTTCTTCTAATGAACGATGTATCATTGATAAAGCTCAACTTCCACGTTCGCCCCTTCTCCAAAACCCTCCACATCCTCGGGCACGACCACAAACCCATCGGCTCGGGTCATCGAACTCAGAATGCCCGAACCGGTGACGCGTATGGGTTCAGCCATCAGCCCGCCGCGTCGGCTTCGCAGCCCTACCCGAACGATGTCCGCGCGCCCCAGCGTGGAACTGATTTTTCTAGCGAGCCTCGCGCGAACCCGAGGGTAGCCCCGATCCGCCGGCAAGCCCTGCATCGCTCGGAGGGCCGGCCTTACCAGCATGTCAAACGCCACCAGCGAAGCCACGGGAAAACCTGCCAGACCGAACACCGGCTTCCCCCCGACCACGCCGAACGCCGTCGGACCCCCGGGGCGAATGGCGATGCCGTGGAGGAGGAGCTCGCCCATCTCCCGAATCACATCGGGCACGATATCCCGCTCGCCCACCGAACTCCCCGCGGAGACGAGCACCACATCGTGTTTCACAGCCTTCCTCAGTGCCCGACGCAGGGGCTTGGGATTATCGGGAACTATTCCGAGGCGCCGAGGTACACCGCCGCAACGGGCTACCGCCGCGGCGAGGGAGTAGCTATTTGTGTCGGCTATTTTTGCTGGACCTAGGCGGGCACCGGGCTTCCTGAGCTCGCTGCCCGTAGCTAGGATTGCCACCCTCGGCCTGCGCGCCACTTGCACCCGAAGGTTACCCGTCGATGCGAGCATGCCGATGTCTTGGGGGCGAAGCAATTGCCCACGCTTCAAAACGACCTCGCCCGCCCGTACATCCTCCCCACGTGATGAAACATTCTTACCTGGTGTGAGCGGCGCGTGCACATCGAGCTGCTTGCCCCTCGCGCTCACATGCTCCACCATGACCACGGCGTTTGCACCGGCTGGCATCGGGGCGCCCGTCATTATCTTTGCGGCCTCGCCCCTTCGCACGCGTAGCCTCGCAGGTGCCCCAATTGATATCGAACCGATGACGCGCAACCTCCGCGGCTTGGTTTCGGTGGCCCCGAAGGTGTCGGCAGCGCGAACTGCGTAACCGTCGACGGCCGAGCGATCGAAGGGAGGGACATCGGTTTTCGAGACGACATCCTCGGCCAGCACGCGCCCAAAGGCTCGCTCAAATGATACAATCTCAGAGCCCAAACGTTTCACTTTGGAGAGCACAATTTTCAATGCATCATCAAGCTTTGTGTAACGGGCGAAGCCCCGCATTCTAACTCGCATCTCACTCACGCGCGTGCTTGATGACGTGCCCGATCTCTGGTAGGATGAGCCCCATCGCGACCCCTACTGCGTTCGGTGCCCCTGGTAAGCAAAAGACGGGTTTCCGCTTGATGAGGCCCGCGGTGGCTAGGGTCAGGAGTGCCGCCGTGCCGACCATTTCGTAGCCCTTTCGCCGAAGGATTTCACCGAACCCCGGCAACTCCTTCTCGAAGAGTGGGCTCAAAGTTTCGATCGTGACATCCCGCCTCGCTACGCCGGTACCACCTGCCGTTATCACGACATCGATTTTTTTGTCCGCGATGAACCCCTGCACCGCCTTTTTTATCTGACGGGCATCGTCTGGGACTATCAGCCTGGTCGTCTCGTGCCCGGCCTCGCGCGCCCTTTGCTCGATGAGCTTGCCCGTGATGTCCTCATCGCGCCCCTCGCGCATCGCCGCAGCCCGGCTATCGCTCACCACGAGGACCGCTATCTTGAGATGTTTGGGAGCCTCCCTTCGGTGTTCTTCGAAACTCAACCTTTCACCTTCTTCAAGACGCGGAGGTCTTCGATCGAGGTCGTAGGGTACTGCCCTGCCTCGTCCTTCTCTAATCCCTTAACCATGTCCCAGACGGTGAGCAGCGCGCTTGCCACGCCGACCAGGGCTTCCATCTCGACGCCGGTCTGGCCCGTGCTCTTGACCTCGACGCTCACGCGGACACCTTCCTTCTCTAACTTAAAATTTACATCGGTTCCTGTAATCAAAATCTGGTGAGTCAATGGGACGAGCTCCGGGGTGCGCTTGACCGCCAGGATCGCAGCGGTCTGGGCAACCGCCAGCACATCACCCTTTGGCACCTCGCCCGCCTTGATCTTCCGGAGAGTTTCGGACTTCAATCGAATGAAACCGGTTGCCCTAGCCACCCGGGATACCGCCGGCTTCGCCCCAATGTCGACCATTCTGACCATGAGACCACGCTAAAAGCATCGCCGGCGAAGCAATAAAAGTTTAGGTCATTTCCGCGACAGTTAGGTGCTTGGTCTTGACTATCCTGAGCAAAATTAATTAAACGCCCGATCAAAATCAAACCATGCCCGAAGTGTCCCTCGACTGGGTGATTCTGCTCATGCTCTTCCTCATTTCGGTGGGGCTCGTCTATTTCATGATGATGTCCCGTTCCCGGGCCCGAGGGTCAGCGAGGGAGTTGGAGGTCCGTGAGGGATTCTCGCTCCTGCTCAAACGGCGCACGCAACCGACCCCAGTGCCCAAGAAGCTCGAGAAAGCGTTGGGGCGGGCTAGCAAAGCCATCGAGAGGGCCGCGAGGGCTAGGCGGGCCGTGGTCAGGGTTCGCCTCGACCCACGGGTAAAACTGCGGGCTGAAACCCCCGATGTCATCTCCCTTCGCATGCCCACCGGCAAAGGGGAGTGGGCGACGCTCCACAAGTCGCTGGAACGGGCTAGGATCAAAAGGGTGAAGAAGGTGGCTAGGGGGTACGAGGTCCGGCTAATAATACATAGGGGTTCGGTACGACTCCTCGAGCGATGACCACACGTAACTTTTGCCGAGCTTCGTGCGCTTCACCCGGCCTGAGCCCTCGAGCTGACGCAGCACTCGGTTGACCTCCCTGACCTTCCAATTCAAGATGCGCGCTAGGTCGGGGGCGCGGAGGACGCCGTAGCGGCGGAGGATGTACTCAATTATCTCAAGCCTGACGCTGCTTGGCCAATCCTCCTCTTCCTCCTCTTCCTCCTCGATGTACTCGGATAATTCCTCCATGCGTGCACCAAATTGTGGTTTGGGCGCAGTATTCAAAAGGCTTGTGCTGAACCTATTTTTCTAAAACTTGACTCCCGAAGAACGGGTTTAGGTCCATTAAAGACGGTGGGCATCAATTTTTATGCAACAAACTCTATTAGAAAAATGCAAAAAGTTGGGATTGACATGACCGAGAGAGTTCACAAAGACTCCTCTTACCTAAACGCGATGTCCACGGCGGGGACGCGCACGAGGGTGAGGGACGTTAGTCCGACAAGCGGAATGTGCCCCATCTGCATCAAGGAATGCCCAATCCTGTGCGAAATCGGGTTATCAGCATTTCGAGGTCGCGAGGTCCTCTACCCGGCGCAAGTTTATTATGGGACAAGTACTGCGGCGTCCCTCAAAAACTACGGTCTCGATTGGTCCCACTTCAATATTTTATCCAGGCTCAGGGGCGCGGAGGGGATCGAGCCCGATTCCGATCTTGCCCTTTTTAAAAACGTGAATATTGAATCAAAGCTAGGAGGTATTCGCCTCAAAATACCTCTAGCTAATGGTGCGTTCGGCTCCACCATGGTGGCGAGGGAAAACTGGGAAGGATTGGCCATCGGGGCAGCCCTTGCGGGCATAGTATTCATCATCGGGGAGAACGTTTGCGGAGTTGACCCGGAGGCGAGGTATACACAGGGCAAGGTGACCTCATCCGAAGATCTCGAATTCAGGGTTAAGAAGTTCAGGGAATTCTGGGATGAAAAATACGGTGACATCGCGGTGCAGACGAACGTTGAAGATCAGCGGGCGGGCGTCGACGTTTACGCGATATCGAAGCTCGAAGTAAACATCATAGAGAGGAAGTGGGGACAAGGGGCCAAGGCCATCGGGGGGGAGATAAGGCTTCTAACCCTAGAGAGGGCACTTACCCTAAAGAAGCGAGGGTACTTGGTGCTGCCCGACCCAGAGGACCCTGAGGTTCAAAAGGCCTTCAAAGCAGGGTTCTTCAAGTCCTTTGAACGGCACAGCAGGGTCGGCATGCCAGCTGAGAGGGACTTCATCGAGGACGTGGAGTGGCTTAGGGAGCAGGGCGCAAAGAAAGTTACTTTGAAGACAGGCGCATACCGCCCGGCCGATGTAGCTTGGACGATGAAAGTGGCATCCGAGGCGAAAGTGGATTATCTTACTTTCGATGGCGCTGGCGGCGGTACGGGCATGAGCCCAGTGACAATGATGAATGAGATGAGTACCCCCACAGTATACCTTGAGACACAGGTCCTCAAGTGCGCTCAAATTCTGAGGAAGAAAGGCCGTCATGTCCCAGATTTAAGCATGGCCGGTGGGTTCATCAACGAGGGGCAGATATTCAAAAGCATCGCGATGAGCAATCTCGGTAGTGGACCGCTGGTTAAGGCGATAACTATGGCCAGGGCACCACTTACCGCCGTGATGAAATCCGCCTATTTTGCTGAACTAGCTAAGGATAAAAAATTGCCCCGGGAGTTCACAGAACAATATGGCACCGAGCCGGCCAAGTTCTTCGTCACGGTGCCGGAGCTTAAAAAGAGGTATGGCAAGAGATTCGGGGATATCCCGTTGCCCGCTGTAGGACTCCACACATACCTCAGCGATAGGCTCGGTGTGGGACTTCAGCAGTTGATGGCGGGCGTTCGGAAATGGAAACTCGACCTTCTCGATAGAAGCGATCTCACGGCGCTAACCGAGACCGCTTCTAAAGTCACAGGCATACCGACAATGGATGAAGTCGAAACCGACGTATTGGAACAGATACTCAGATAATTTTGTATTCTCTCAAATTATTCACTTGAAACTATGGGAACAACCCTAGCCTCTCGAACGCATCCGCAAGCCTCTTGATCGCGAGTAGGAAGGCACCGGTGGCCAAGTCTACCCTGTATTCCCTCGACATGCCAACAACATCCTTAAATGCTTTCACCATTTTCTCCTCGAGCTTTCTATCGACCTCGGCTTTATCCCAGTGCTCGCGGTGGAGGTTCTGAATCCATTCAAAATAGCTCACCACGACACCTCCAGCATTCGCTAGGATGTCGGGGACAACGAGGACTCCCCGCTTGTTCAAGATCTCCCTTGCCCCAGGGGTGCTCGGCCCATTTGCACCCTCGACGACGATCCGTGCTCTAACCCGCGGGGCATTCTCCTCCGTGATGACGTTCTCGAGGGCTGCCGGCACCAAAATATCGCACTTGAACTCCAATAACTCTTCGTTCGTAATTGGCTTGGTGCCTCTAAATCCAGCGACCTGACCAGTTCGATTCTTATGTTCAATCAATGCCCGAATATCGAGCCCGCGTGGGGTATAAATTCCGCCCTTCGAATCGCTCACCGCGATGATTTTACAGCCCATCTCCCGAAGATCTCTGGCTGCTGCTTTGCCCACCTTCCCAAAACCCTGAATCGCCACGCTTAAGCCTTTCATATTGATTTTCAAATGCTTTGCAGCCTCGCGCGCGCATATCGCCACCCCTCGTCCCGTCGCGCCCTCTCGCCCCTCGGAGCCGCCTATCTCGACGGGTTTTCCGGTTACGACCTCAGGGACAAGGTAGCCCTTGAATTGACTGTAGGTGTCCATGATCCACGCCATCGTCTGACCATTGGTGTAGACATCTGGCGCGGGGACGTCCTTGTAAGGACCTATCTCATCCAAGATCATGGCGGTATAGCGCCGAGTTATTCGCTCAAGCTCGTTCCTCGAGAGCTCTTTTGGGTTACACGCAACTCCGCCCTTCGCCCCGCCGTACGGGATGTCGACGACCGCACACTTCCAAGTCATCCAGGCGGCGAGGGCCTTGACCTCATCGAGATTTACTCCGGGGTGATAGCGAATGCCACCCTTGAAGGGTCCACGCAACATGTCGTACTGCACGCGATACCCTGTGAAAACTTTCATTTTCCCATCGTCCATCCGCACGGGCAAGGATACCACGATAATCCGCCTTGGGTGTTTGAGGCGCTCGATGAAGGATGGGTCAAGTTTGAGCTTCTCGCCAACGATGTCGAGCTGTTTTTTTACCGCATCGAAGGGATTCACTTTTTCAACCATGCTCACACCATCCAGAGTAGATTTTATCCCGCCTTTAAGCCTTCGATGCCACTCTAGCCCTGCATTTTTGCTCGCATGGTCCGGGCTCGACATGGTTTCTTAAATCTTCTTTGTTAAGAAATAAGTGGATGATACAATCAAAGTGTTTGTGATAGACTACGGGATGGGCAACCTCAGGAGCATCCGCAATACCCTAAAATACCTAGGGGCAGAGCCCATCCTCGCAAATGCACCGTCCAAGATCAAAGCAGAAAAAGTGATAATCCCTGGAGTCGGCGCCTTCGGGGACGGGATCAGCAACTTGGGCCCATTCATCCCGAAGATAAAAGAATTACTGAGTTCCGATCTCCCGCTGCTGGGCATATGTCTGGGAATGCAGGTCCTTTTTGAAGGTTCTGAAGAATCACCCGGTCTAAGGGGTTTAGCGGTGATGAAGGGAAAAATCGTGAAAATACCAACAAAACTAAAATTACCTCACATCGGATGGAACAGTCTGGAGATTAAAAAAAGAAAATGCCCATTGTTCAAGGGTGTGAACGACGGGTATGTGTACTTCGCTCATTCCTATCACGTGTCCCCGAAGGAGGACGGGGTAGCTGCCACCACGGACTACGGCTGCAAGGTAACAGCAAGCGTGTGGAAAGACAATATCTTTGGAACCCAGTTTCACCCCGAGAAAAGCGGGCCCTTGGGTTTGATGATATTGAAGAATTTTCTGGAGCTGTAAAATGTTCTGCCACAGAATAATACCGTGCTTGGACTGCGACTTGGCGGTCCCTCAAGGCCGAGTGGTCAAGGGGATAGAATTTAAACGAATTAGATACGCTGGGGCCCCGTGGCGACTGGCCAAACGATATTATGAGGAGGGGGCAGACGAGATAGTCTTCCTCGACATCACCGCGAGCCATGAAAGAAGGGAAACGATGACAAAGGTGATCGAGCGAACTTCGGAAAATGTTTTTGTCCCCTTGACCGTTGGCGGCGGCATTCGAACAATCGGTGACGCCAGAAAAGTTTTCAACGCTGGAGCGGACAAAGTCGCCATAAACACCGCCGCGATAAAAAATCCAAACTTGATAAGCGAGCTAGCAAAATATTTTGGACGCCAAGCATGTGTAGTTGCAATAGACGCCAAAAGCCAGCACGTTTCTTCTCCTGAAAAAGCTAGGGGTAAAATCGTCATCAAAACCCCTCGTGGTTTTTGTTGGTACGAATGCTCAATCTATGGGGGTAGAAAATTCACCGGGGTCGATGCGATAGGCTGGGCGCTGGAAGCCGAGAGGAGGGGGGCTGGAGAGATCCTGCTCACAAGCATGGACAAGGATGGTACCACTGAAGGATACGATATCCCCCTGACCAGAACTGTTAGCGAGAAACTGAGCATTCCTGTAATAGCCTCCGGTGGTTGCGGTAACCCCAAGCACATGCTAGAGGTTTTCAAAAAGACCCAGGCAAGTGCCGCCCTCGCTGCGAGCATTTTTCACTATGAAACCTACGGTATAAGGAAGGTCAAAGAATATCTGGCAAAGAGGGGAATTGCGATAAGGCTGGGGTAGGTTCCCACTTAATCTATTTTTATCTTTGATTGAGCTTCCTCTAACATCCTCTCAAATTCTTCTGGCACTAGGGTTTCCCCAAGACCGATGCCCGGGCACTCCTCCGAAACTTCGAACCTATAGCCGTTGTCACCCATTTTGAGCGAGAACGGGTAAAAGCGGCAAATGAGCGGCCGGATGTTGTAGATCCTGCAGGCTTTCCCGTCCAAAAAAATACACTTTCCGTTCCTCTTTTTCATTCGGTAACGGTAGGGCTGAATCCTTAGCGAGCGGGATGCAAATGAAAGCGGCCTCAAACCCGTTTTGTTAGATATCTGCCTGACCTCGGATTCGAGCAACAGGACATTTCGCCCACGATGTGAACTATCGCCACAACACTGGGCGCACCGCTGACACTCAAAACGCACCTTTTTTGGATAATGTAGGTTCATCCGTTCGCCTACCGCTTGTCTATATTACTTAGGCGTGGCTATTTTTACACCTTTTCCTCGACCTATCTTTGGCACATTCGCAGGAAATACTCGTGCAATCGTGTATCGGGCGTGAGCTCCGGGTGAAAAGCTACGGCTAGCAGGCCGCCCTGCCGCACGGCGACGATCTTTCCCTGGAACTTCGCCAGGACTTGGGCATCCCCCCAGACCTCGCTCACCGCTGGGGCACGGATGAACACGCCCCTGAAAGGCTTTTTGCCTATACCCGAGATTTCTAGTTCGGCCTCAAAGGACTCGCGCTGCCTGCCGAACGCGTTTCGAATGGCGCTGATATCCATCAATCCAAGCAGGGGTTGTTTTGTTCGTACTATTTGCTCGTCGCCGCGCTTTGCCAACACTATCAATCCCGCACACGTGCCAAAAATTGGCGTGCCATTCTTCGCAAGCCGTTTGACCCGCTCAAAAAGCCCAGTCGTTTGCATGAGCTTGCCTATCGTCGTGGACTCGCCACCTGGGATTATGATGCCGTCCACACCCTCTAGCTGCGCAGGCCTGCCGACCCATATCGCCTCGCCCTCGATGCCGAGCTTTTTCATCGCCTGCCTCGTCGCCTCGAGGTGCTCACTTACAGCGCCCTGAAGGCCGATTATGCCAATTTTCATAGCAATCGCCCAACTGTTACATTAAATTTCAGATATTTACGTACGATGCACGGGGTGCCTTTTTAATAATGTATAGGGGGCACTTTAGAGGGGTAGAGAAGTGGATCCAGCCTTGATGAAAATTGCGACGCTCGTGATCTTCATAACGTGCTATGGATTAGTCATCTCAAGAAAGGTCAAGATAGCGTACGTTGCGCTTGTTTCCGCCTTCCTCCTTCTGCTGTTACTACTGCCTTCTGGCGCAATGACCTCAGAGCAGGCTCGTGACTCCATTAATTGGAATGTGCTTGGCATCTACTGGGGCTTTTTGATGCTTTCTATCATCTTTTCGAGAAGTGGGATCCCCGCCCATTTGGCCAAGCATATCTTGCGCAGGACTAAAAACGAGGGAAAAGCCCTGCTGGCACTATGTGCCTTGACCGCATTCCTGTCGAGCTTTATAGAAAACGTTGGGGCGGTTCTGATAATAGCCCCATTCGCAATAGAAGTCGCGAAGCGGACGAAATCTTCACTTTTTGTCTATCTCGTCTCGATAGCGATAAGCGCCAACATGGTGACTACTGTTTCCATGATAGCCGACCCGCCAGCCCTAATTTTGGCATCTGAAACCGGGATGACTTTTATGAATTTTTACTGGTTCCAAGGGAGGTTGGGCTTGGGAATCATCTCAATCCTTGGCGCGGTGGCTGGGTTGGCGGCACTCTATTTCATCCACTTTAGAAAAATGGAAAAACAAGTCCAAATTGAGGAGGAGGAAAAAATCAAAATAGACTATGCCCCGAGCGCTCTTTTTGTGGGCGGAGTGCTCGCGCTGGCTCTGACCTCATATTTGCCATCAGTTTACCGTGTTAGTCCAGGATTGATTGGCTTGGCAATTGGCATCATTGCCCTGGTGCTGGGGCGAAAGGTCGTTAGAGAGATGATTGTCGACTTTGACTGGAACTCTTTCTTCTTTATCTTGGGAATTTTCATCGTCGTGGGCGCCGTGCAGGCGGTGGGAATTTTGCAGGATTTTGCCGGTGTTCTACTCAGGCTTGGGCTTAACAATACAGTTCTGACCCTAGCACTCCTGACTTGGCTCTCGGTGGCCCTCTCCTCCTTCATCGACAACGTTCCCTATACGATGTTGATGATTCCAGTCTGCACAAGCTTGGCCACTTCGATGGGCGTGGGCGAGTTCCCGTTCCTGTATGGGATGATCATCGGCACAGGTATTGGAGGAAACATCACTCCCGTGGGCGCGACAGCAAATGTCTTCGCCTGTGGGATGCTTGAAAAACGCGGCTTCAAGATAAAGCTCAAGGAGTACGTGAAGATAAGCGTGCCAACGACCATCGTCTCGGTTCTTGTTGCCTACCTGTTCCTGCAGTTTCTCTGGATGTAGGCGTAAAAAAGCTCTAGATCCCTCTGACCTGTAGCTTCTCCTCAGCCTTGAGCGTCTTGATGTCGATCCCGCGCATAGCCTGTGGCAAATCCTTACTGACTTCTAACAACACCTGGGGGTCGTCATAGTGTCTCGTTGCTTCCACTATCGCTCGCGCCATCTTTGGGGGGTCGCTCGATTTGAATATTCCCGAACCAACGAAAACACCATCGACACCCAACTGCATAACCATCGCCGCATCACATCCCGTGGCTATCCCTCCGGCTGCGAACCAGACTACGGGTAAACGTTGCAGTCTTGCCGTTTCTCCAACCAACTCGACTGACACCCGGTACTCCCGCGCCTTTTCCTCCAATTCCTCGCGCGATAATCCAGCTAGCTCGGCTATCTGCCTCTTCGTCAGCTTTATGTGACGAACCGCTTCAACGACATTGCCGGTACCGGCTTCACCTTTTGTTCGAATCATCGCGGCCCCCTCATCTATCCTCCGCAGCGCTTGGCCCAAATCGTAGGCGCCGCAAACGAATGGGACTTTAAAATTGCGTTTATCAACATGTGCTTCTTCGTCCGCGACTGTTAGAACTTCAGATTCATCTATCATATCCACTCCCAAGGCCTCAAGCACTTGCGCCTCCGCAAAGTGTCCTATCCTGCATTTCGCCATGACGGGAATCGTGACGGCGTTCATGATCGCCTCGATCACCGCCGGGTCAGCCATGCGAGCGACGCCTCCGGCAGCCCGAATGTCGGCCGGTACCGCCTGGAGCGCCATCACCGCAACCGCCCCGGCCTCCTCAGATATAATCGCCTGCTCCGGATTCGTCACATCCATTATCACGCCGCCCTTTTGCATTTTGGCGAACCCGCGCTTCAGGCGCTCGGAACCGAAGACTATCTCCACGCCATCGCCTCAACTTACAATAGTACAGATATCTAATAAAAATTGGGTGACGTCGTGTTTTTGCGACACGCGAAGGGCTGGCGAGCAAAATGCGAGATCTGTGGCAGGGAAGGGGAGGATATCTCGGCCACGCTCAAGGTCTGCGCGCCCTGCGTCAGGGAGCGCTTCGATGATGCCCGACCCCACCTCGAAGCGGCGCATACAAAAGTGAGGGAGCGATATAACCTGCCCGCAAGGGTTCCAAAGGATCCGAAAGGCGTGCGCTGTGGGGCCTGCGGGAACGACTGCCGCATCCCCGAAGGGAACAAGGGATTCTGCGGCATCGTCGAGAACCTCGGCGGCAAGCTCGTTCGAAAGTTCGGCACCCCCGAGCGAGGCCTGCTGACGTGGTACTACGACCCCCTTCCCACGAACTGCGTGCCAGCCGAATTCTGCGCCGGGTCGAGTGGCGCAGGGTACCCGCGCTGGTGCCGGACCCCTCGGGGCGACATCGGCTTTAACAATCTCTCGATCTTTTTGGGGAGCTGCACCTACAGCTGCCTCTTCTGCCAGAACTTCAGCTTCCGCGAGCTCACGGTCGGGGGAAAGCCCACGATGACCGCCGGCGAGCTGGCCGAAAAGGCGGACGAGAGCGTGCGCTGCGCCTGCTATTTCGGAGGCGACCCTGCCAGCCAGATGCCGTTCGTGATAGCTTCCGCGAAAATCATGCGAGAGACCGCCCAGCGGGAAAAACGTGTCCTTCGCGTCTGCCTTGAGACCAACCTCAGTATGAACCTGCCGAGCCTGAAACAGTTTGGCGAACTTTCCCTCCAAAGTGGGGGCGGGATAAAGGCCGACTTGAAGTGCTGGTCCCCGGAGATTTTGTACGCGTTGTCGGGTGTAGAGCACCGAACAGCGTATGATAATTTTAGGTGGCTTGGAAAGCAACATCACGAGCGCCCCGAGGTGCCATTTGCCCGAGCGAGCACACTATTGGTGCCAAGCTATGTGGATGATGGGGAGATTCAGGCGCTCGCATCCTTTATCGCCGACCTAGACCCGACGATCCCCTACTCCCTCCTCGCCTTCCACCCACTTTACTACATGGATGATATGCCTTACACCAAGCGCGAGGATGCCGAGCGATTCGTGAGAATTTGCAGGCGAGAGGGCCTCGAGCGAGTAAGGATAGGCAACCCCTGGCTTTTGTGTTAAGGTTTTATCGGAGTTACGACCATTTCTTAGTTGGGTATACTTGTGGTGGTTCATATAGCCGAGTGTGTGCTCGGAGTGTTTGCGTTCGACGACGATGGGCGAATGCTAGCGTCAAAGCAGTTCCCCCGAGACGCCGTCGAGGTGGCCGGGCGGCTGGCGAGCGTCCAAATGGGTACCCCCACAGAAGAGCACCGCGAGCTCATCGGCGAGCTTGTTGAGAAAGGTTCCCTAAAGTTCACGCTGGAATCGGGGTTGCTCGTCGAAAAGCTGCGCGAGGAATTCGAGCGCGCCAAGTTTAAGGTGCAGCTGCCGAACCGGGCAGGAGAGCTTCTCCGCACCGAGCTCAATGACATAGCGAAGGAGGTGGGGTTCGGAGAAGTGGACAAGCTCGCACGAGAGGTTAACCTCATCCTCACGAGGCAAAAGCTTCGAGCGGAGGCTGCCGAGCGGGATAATCTCGTCATTCAAGCCATAAGCGTGCTCAACGAGCTGGATAAATTCATAAATATCATCTCCAGTTTGATCCGCGAGTGGTACTCCAGCCACTTCCCAGAACTAAACCGACTCGTGCCGGAACACCAGACCTACCTAAAACTGATCTTGGAGCTGGGGCCACGAGAGAAGTTTAGCCAAACAGCAGTGAAGGAAGCGGTGGAATTACCAGATGAGGATGCCGCGAACATTGCCGATGCTGCGGGAAGTTCTCTAGGTGCCCCTTTCGACGAGTTGGACATCAGGGTCCTCCAAGACTGTGCGCGCGAGGTATTCACCCTCTACAAGCTTCGGGAGCGGGTGGCTGAGCACATTGACGGGCTGATGGCCCAAGTGGCACCCAACCTACGCGCGGTCGTCGGTGGGTCTATTGGGGCCCGCCTCATCTCGCTCGCTGGGGGCTTGGATGAGCTCGCCCGCCAACCAGCCAGCACGCTGCAAGTCTTGGGAGCTGAGAAGGCACTCTTCAGGTCCCTCAGGGGGCGCGCAAAGCCCCCAAAGCACGGTGTAATCTACCAGTACCCAGAGGTTCGAGGGGCACCCAGGAGGCAGCGGGGGAAGATTGCCCGCGCCCTCGCAGGCAAACTTTCAATAGCTGCGCGCGTTGACGCGTTGTCGGGCGAATTCGTGGGGGACAAGCTCGCCGCCAACCTGAAGGCACGCATATCTGATATCAAGGCGAGATATAAGGAACCGGGGAAGTAGGATGAAGGCGACCGAACACGGACGCTTCGCAGGGGTTTACTGGATTGAACTCGAAGACGGGACGCGCAAACTTGCCACGATCAACTTGGCTCCTGGCGCCCAAGTCTACGGTGAACAACTCCTCAAGATTCAGGACATCGAGTACCGCCTCTGGGACCCCCACCGAAGCAAGCTCGCGGCTGCCATCCTGAAGGGTATCAAGGAAGCCCCGATAAGCTCTGGTAAAAAAGTGCTCTACCTCGGCGCGGCGAGCGGAACTACCGCCTCACACGTATCGGACCTAGTGGGACCGAGCGGATCGATATACTGCATTGAAATTTCCTCCCGCCCGCTCCGAGATTTGCTGGTGGTTTGCAGTCGTAGGACCAACATGGTGCCCCTCTTGGCCGACGCTCGGCAGCCGGGAAGCTATTGCGCGCTCGTTGAGAAGACGGACGTAATCTACCAAGATGTCGCCCAGCCAGACCAGACGGATATCCTGCTGGCGAATGTGAAGGCGTTTCTACGCGAGGGCGGGCACGCGGTGCTTGCACTCAAGGCACGGAGCATTGACGTCACCAAAGAGCCGCGCGAAATCTTCAAGGATGAAATGGAAAAACTCGAAGAGGAACTGGAAATAATCGATGCGAAGATCCTTGACCCCTACGAGAAGGACCACGCGATGCTCGTGCTGCGCAAATGAAATTGCATTTAACACCACCTGATGCACAAAACCTGTTTCAACAAAATTCCCTTGTTAAAATTTAGTAAACGAGGGAGGTTAGGCAAAGGGGAAAACCTCCCCCGTTTTTCGCCCTACCTTATGGAGGCTGGATCATGAGGACCCAAAGGAGGACATAAGGTGGGCTTACCCCCATTTCCCCTTCCTAGGGAAATCTAATTTCCCTAGCCAAAAGATATTTTAAAAGTTTTTATTTAAATACCTTTGGTAAATTTATGAATTTAATTTGAAACGATTTAGCGGGATTTAAAGATTGAACAATGAAATGATCCTTTCCGCTTTTTTTGTTAGTTTATAATAATTTACCACCACAGGCTTTCCGCTTCTTCCACTAGACGATTCACGCCTTAACCCGTATTCACCCTCGACAAGGCCGTTTTGAAGTAATGTCGATAAATGAAAGCTCACCAGTTTTCGATTTGCGCCAAGATCTTTGGCTATTTGAGCTATGTACAAGGGTTTCTTTGTCTCCTTAAGTGTTTGAACAATCTGATAACGTACTGGATGCATCATTACATGCGCAAATTTAACGAGCTTTTCTTTCCTTACGGATATTTTCTTACCTCCTTTCCTTATGAACATCTTATAACCTTAAAAGTCTTTGCGCGTTTAATTGAGTCATAAATCTTTTTGAAGAAAGAAAAATTTGGGGTTGGGGAGGGCTTTTGCAACCCTCTCCCCAGATATTAACTTCCCTAGCCCGGCATCGAGCTTTACGACGCTCCGTTTTTTAGGTTGCCAGCGCCAGTGGCTGCTCTTGCCGTTATGATTACTGCCTGCCGCCTGATTGACTCGCCACGGTAGCGTACCAAATTATGTCAGCGTTGTGAGCCGCGTTATCTGATGGCCAGTCAACATAGGTTATGATGGTGAAATTGTCTGGGGTAACGGTATTAATCTGCACAACATATGCCCATGCCGCGCCGTTGTCGAAGTTTGCCAAGTTCGCGGTTACTCTGGGCACACTTGGGAATGATATCGGGAAAGAGATGGTGTTCTCCTTGAGACCAGCTGGTTTTAACGGCACCACGTTCTCCGCCCTGCCGCTCTGGGAATAGTCGAAGATGGTTCCAGTCCCCGTGTCGCGGAAGCTCGCCGTCGCCCCAGCCTGATAGAGATCGTTGTTCGCCACGAAGTTGCTGGTACCCGAAAGTATAGTTATCCCGGTGTTTTGTTGCTTGCTTCCGGTGCCTTTGCGCACAGTGTTGCCTTGGATGTTGTTGTAGTTGCTTTGATAGACTTGGATGCCGTTGTCTGTATTGTGGGTTGCCTGCGAGTTACCCAATACCATGTTTGTACTAACCATATTGTTGTCGCTTGAGGAGTACAAGTAGATGCCGTGGTGGTCGTTCCCCTGAATGGTGTTGCCAGTGACCGTGTTGTTGCTCGAAGCAGTCAAGTAAATGCCGTGTTGGCCGTTCCCCTGACAAGTGTTGCCTATAACGGTGTTGTTGTTCGAGTTGTCCAAGCTGTTTCCCTGAACGGTGTTGCCAATGACCGTGTTGTTGGTCGAGTTTTGTAAGTAGATGCCGTACTCTCGTAAGTTCTCCACCCAGCAGTCGACGATTTTCGAATTCTTAACTCCGTAGAGGTAAATTCCACGCATGGTGCCAGAGGTCTGGTTCACCGCGTTTCCGTTGATGCGCAGGTTCTGAATCAGCAGGTTGTCCTTGCCCGAAGCTTTGATGACGGACATGTCGGCGTTTTTAGCGCCCTCTATCTTGATGACGGTCGAGGCTCCGGCGCCAACAAGGGCAACGTTGGACTTCGAGATGATGATGTTGTCACCCACGACATAGGTTCCCTCTCTGAGATAGATTGACCCTCCGATAGTTGGCAGGTTATTTATCGCCGCATTGATATTATCCTGATCATTCTCACCATCGCAGATGAAGTCCGCATTCTCGCTGTCTAATGAATTGTATGCCGCCACGACGAAACTCGCAAATCCATACCCGCGTGGCCCTTCAGGTCCTTGAGCCCCCGTTGCCCCTGTTGCCCCGGTTGCCCCCGTTGCCCCTGTTTCCCCCGTTAGCCCCTGAGGTCCCGTTGACCCCGCTGGCCCTGTGGCACCGGTTGGTCCTTGCTCTCCTTGAGATCCTTGGGGTCCCGCTGGCCCTTGAGATCCAGGTGGCCCTCGAGGTCCTTGGATGAGGACCGCCGAAATCCCTGCACCCACTGCTATTATGGAAATAACTAGGGCAAATGTGGCAATTGTTGACACGGGGATAACTGCCCTTTCTCCATTCACTTTTTTCCACCTCCATCTTAGTCGGGTTTTTTACTGCCCCCCGCCAAGGCGTTATATGGGTAAAGCTTTCCACCCCACCCTAAAAACATTGAACCAAAGTTTTTCCTGGCGCGTTATCGAGTGGTCACCTCACAACCATCTTCAGTGACGATTACCGTATGCTCAACCTGCGCAACCTTCCCTCCCGCACGCTCCGCCAGTACGTGGTAGGGTAAGAGTGCCCCGACGCCTACCAATTCTCGTAGGATCAGCTCCAGCCTCAACTTGGACATCTTCTTGGCCAACCAGCGCTCGGCAAACGGCAGTCCATCGTAAGCCCGCTTGACATCCCGCAGGAGCTCTCGAGCCATGCGCAGGCGAACGGGGCGGTCGTACAAGTACCTTAAAATGTAAACCTTCTGTTGATCCTCGACGTACCCGGCGCCGTCGGTCACGAAGGGCTCGAGCGCCACCACATCGCCGACGCTCAGCCTCTGCCCCGTCTCCCCCTCCACGTTCGGCACCGTCAAACCCGCGTGAAGGTTCCATCGCGCTAGGCTGTGGCCCGTGAGGTTTCGGATGGGCTTGAAGCCAGCTGCAGCTGCAGTTTCCTCGACTATCCTCCCTAACCCACCCACATCGATTCCCGGCTTGATCGCGGCGATCTCGGCCTCAAGCGCCAGCTCGACCGTTTGGACCAGCTCCTGCTTTTCGCCCGTCGCAATCGTGAACGCGGTATCACCGATGTAGCCGTCCACGTGGACACCTACATCGACCTTGATCATGTCCCCATCTTTGATTGTCGTATCGTCATCGGCGGGCGGGCTGTAGTGGGCGGCGATTTCGTTGACCGAGACGTTGCAGGGAAATGCAGGTTTGGCCCCCTTTTGGGTGATGAGATCCTCGACTGCCTCGGCTATCTCCAGCAGAGTGACACCCGGCTTCACGAGGGGACGAGCCTGCTCTCGCACCTCGGCCACGAGCTTACCCGCCCTTCGATACGCCTCGAGTTCCTCTTCAGCCACCATCTAAACACCTTGAACGAAAGTTGTTTAATCCCGCATCCAAATTAAACCTGATGCCATGCCCAAGGACACCTTCCTGACCGAGGCGCAGGCGCAGATCCTCGAGCTCAGGGCCAAGGGGCTGACCCAAGCAAAGATAGCGCGCAAGCTGCGAACCTCGCGCGCGAACGTTTGCATCCTCGAACGCCGTGCGCGGGAGAACATCGCCCGAGCCGAACGGACGCTCAAGCTGGCCGCCAAGCTCCGTGCTCCGGTTGTGCTTGAGGTCAGGCGGGGCGAGGATATTTTGGAAGTGCCCAAGAGGTTGTTTAAAGCGGCAGATGCTGCGAAGATCCTAGTCAAACTCGGTACACCCGATATCATAGCCAAGATTCGGGAGGGGGCGGGGGGTAAACTGCACGGTCGGTCGGCGACTCAAAGTTTTGATGTGATTTTAACATCGAAAGGCGAAGTACTCATCGCATGAACTTCTCTAGACCCATCTGTTTCTCCCGCTCGTACCGAAGATCCTCTTGTTTATAGCCCAAGACCTCCATGATCCGCATCACAGCCGGTAGGACCTGATGCTCGACATAGTAGTCTGGGTCGTACTCCCTGCCCTTGAAATCCTCGATGGGAACGGCACGCTCGCTTATGCTCCCTGGACCCTTGGCCTCGATGTAGGCGATCATCATCCCAGGCTCCACCTCCCGCCCCATCTCACGGAGCCTCTTCGCCGCGACAACGTGGGGGCCTATCGAGCGGTAGTTCTCGATTGGCATCTTTAGCTGGGTGTAAATCACGAGGTCATCCAATTTGACACGACCGTCTAGCACGTCGCGGGTGGTTTTGCGTATGAGCTCGGCCGCCTTCTTCGGCGAGCCATCGCGTAGGATCGCCTCAAGTACTGCCTCTTGGGTCTTTTTAGCGAGCGCGGCCCAATCGCGGCGTACAAACTCCAGGCCCTTGACCACCATCCTGCCTTCCTCGTCGATCATCGCGTAGCGCTTCTTGGTGACGAAGACCCCTCGGGGGTAGAATCCCTCAAACTCAAGTTCAATTATGCCCGGCAGGCTTTCGTTTATCTGTTTCAAAAAATCCACTACATCCTTCTTGCTTTTCCCGTCCAGTCTGCAGAATAAAGAGTCTGTATTATGGACCAAAATTAACCCCTCTGCGTCCACAAAATTATGTGTCTTGTCTACTTCCAGATCATAAACGTGTGGTTGTTGCAACGGTAACTCACTTATTTTTGTTATCTCCGCCAAGCAGTAATTTTTGCCCTCCAGCTTTGGGGATTTTACGGACTGAAATCGGAGAGACGAGACATCAGGTTTATCTTCTCGATAATTCCAATGCACATGTCTAATGGATTTACCAAAGCTAGTTACCCCACCACCCAACGACTTGAGAATAAAATGAATACCTATGGCCAAATCCTTGCTTTTTGTATCACAACGAATGAACGGCGTTGTATATCTGGCATTCACTTTGCTGCTTCCGTCCCCCGTTAGATAACCATCCAAAAAAGCCTTCTGGATTTTCTTTTCTGATGCAAAAATGATTCGTGGGACGGTTTTTCCCCCGCTCCCCTTCCCCACACCAAATCCGTACTGGAGGAGAGCCACAAGAGGTGTTCGGTGAACGCGATAGTAGTACATGGGCCTGCCCGTTCGTTTATCAACATTTTTAATTATGCGCAACTCACCCTCGAGGAGGCAGTCGAAAAAACGCTTTACACGCTGTATGTGTTTTATGTTTTGACTTCCAAAAGATACAAGGCATTTTCTACTGCCGCTTTTTGTCCTCACATCAGAAACGGACCCCTCTGCACAGTAATAACCAAGCGTCCAAGCCAGCTCTGGGGTGAGTTTCCAAAACCGAGGTATACGACCTGTTTTGGCATTCTTACCCCCGACAAAACGATACGTTTCTCCCAAGAGTGGGCTTAGAGGCTTCTTGCGCTCTGGATGATACGCCCATATGTGATAAGTCAAGTTGGCATATTTTTTCACGCAGTATGGGCATTTGCCGTTGGTGCCCTGCGGAAAACGCAAGTGATCTCTATAAGCATATAATTGTTTTGTGTATGGGCCCAGATTCAGCTGGGCAACATCTATGACGTAACCGCTACGATACTTCACCGTTGCGGGTGGATTTGTGAGTGATACAAGATAATCGCCTGCTTTAAGCTTCTTGGCATCGACGAGCTGTATCTTACCGCGATGCGCATAAACAGAATGTTGGGGGGTAACGACCGTCTTGCCGTATTTGGTGGTTATTTCGAGGAGCTTTCCTTTTTTCTTTTCGTCATAAAAATGTTTGATTGCCCTTCTGATGGGCATAAAGCGAAGTTCTTCACTTTCTGGGTCAAAGGAAAGCGTTTCAAACTCGTCTGCTCTATTTGCATATTTTTCCACAAACTCGCCAATTTTCATTAGTTTAACATCTTCATTTATATCACGCACAAAAATTCGCCGATCGTGGGGCAGGCTGTCACCGTATACCACCTCAAAGCCTGCATTCCGCGCCATCTCGATTGTTTTATGGATGTAGTGGCGGCCGAAGCTCGTGACGCTTTCAGCGCACTCCTTGAAGTACCACCGCGCCCGGGGGTAGCCGAGCATGCCATAGAAGGAGTTCGCGACGATTTTGAGGGCCCACTGCTGCGCATCGAGCGAGCGGTACTCCTTGGTGCCGCGCTTGTGTTTTTTCAGTTCACCCTTCAGTTTAGCCCGTGCCTCGATCAGCCGCTCAAGCGTCGAGGGGATGAAACCCTTTTGCCGCTTACAGAACCTGTAGCCGAGCTCAGGCACCGTTGTAGCTTCGCTTGGCTTGCAGCACTTGCAGTTGAGTGTGGAGGGGTCGATGTTGTGAGAAACTATGATGGATGGATAAAGCGAGCGGAAGTCGAACACGATCAAATTCTCATGCAAGCCCTTCGCAGGCTCCATCACGTAGGCTCCGACGTATGTCTCCTCGAGGCGCTCGGCGTACTCCTCGCCGACTGGCCGGGCAGGCACGAGCTCGCCGACCTTGTGCGCATCCGCGATGAGCAACCATTCCACAAGCTGCCCTGGAGTCATTCGCGTCACGTCGAACGGCGTCTGGCGAATAATTCGCGTAAGCTCGAAGAACAGCGTGAGCAACTCGAGTCCTAATTCCAACGTCGCCTGGGAGTCGGACATGCAATACTCAAGCAGCTCCTTCGCCCGTTCACCGCCCCGTTCCCAAGCCTCGACCATTTCGGTGAACTTGAAATCTGGCTTCTCCTTCCCCAGCATGTGCCGGTAAACGTCCTCGAGGGTATAGTGAATCAGCCTTATCACCCCTATCGTGGCGAGGAAGTTCACCATCGTGTAAACGTCGATGTGCACTCGCCCACGAATCCTAGTAGCCGTTGCGAACCGCCGCTTACGAGCTATCAATTCCGAGCCATCCCGCCCGAGCTTGAGCTTGGCCTTCAATTGCCTCGCCCGCTCCCGGATGTAGGGGAAATCGAAGAGGTCGGTGTTGTAGCCGAGCAATACATCGACATCCCGCTCCTCGACCAACTCGACGAACCGCTCAAGCATTTTCCGCTCGCTACCCGTAACCTCGACGTAATCGAGCTTCACCCCGAGGTCCTTCCAAGTGATAACTTTTTTGAACCCCCCGCTATCGGCCAAGCTTATCATGATGATTGGGTCCTTTTCGGGGCGCGGGGTTCCAGCCGGATTGTAGACCTCGATATCGAAACTCATCACATTGAGCTTTTGCTCCGGCACATAGACTGGCTTAGGTGGACCGTCAAGCAACAAAGTTTTAACGCCTTTTCCCTCCTCCACCTTGCCGCTCACGCTGACGCCCAACGTCGGGACGAGATCTCGGTCCACTAAGTAGCGTCTCGCCGAGGGGATGTCGAACTCGTAGATATCTTTCACCCCGGGCAGCTCGCGCACCAAATGCCTCAGCGCCGGCATATCCCTTGGGTGGTGAAATGCCACTTTGAGGACCTCGACCCTGTGGCCGAGAAAAGTCCGCTCGACGATATCGACCGACTTCGGTTTGATCGTCCGTCCACTCTCGGTAAGTTCAAGTTTTGAGATGAGCTTCGCCACTTTTTCAGCATTACTGGTCGTAACGTAGAAGTACTGCTCGAAAGTTGGATCGATGGCTACTACACTCTCCGTCCCACTCTTCAGAAAAAGCCTTATGCGGGGCTGCGCCTCTTCTTCAGCATAGTCGACATCAAGCAGTAAGCCCTTCATTTACACCGTGAAACAATCGCCCACTTTTCAGATAAAAGCTGGGGTAACCCCCCACCGTCGGGCCGCTTGTTCCCCTTGTCTTGAGCCAGTTCCGCGATCTCTTGGTCAACTACTTTTGACTCCACCCCACTTGGAAACATAAAGAATGCCGAAAACACACACTATTGTTATGATAATCCCTGAAACTATCGCGATTATCGCACCTGTAGCGTCTGTTATATCGCCAACTTCTAGTCCTCCCAGCGCAAACAATCCCATGATTATATCCCTCCAGATTAGAGCGATGATAAACCCAAATGCAGCCGCAATCGCAGTGGCTATTGTTCTCTTTACTTCACTTCCCCAAACCATTTTTTCACCTCCCTCACTTTTATTATTCTAAATACGACTTAGCAGTGTGCAAAATTAAATAGAGTTTGTGATCCAAACTATTTTTTGCGCAGGTGCCGGTTGACCGCGTGAGACTATGTATCCTCGGTCGAAGAACATATGCGGCGTTGCCGACATCTGCGCGCGCAGGTTCACCGTTAGTACCTGTGGGCTCCGATTTTTCGCAATAGATCTGGCTTGTTCTGTAACAGCGCTTGCAGCGCGATCGCCAGCATCCCGATCAACGCCGAGTAGGCTGTCGTCGCCTTCCTTGCCAGTCCCTTGAACCAGCGCCAGCAGCCTTTGAGCATGTTCTTGAGCCTGAAGTTGAACTGCTCAACGATGTAGCGTTTCCGTTTAAGCAAGGTCGGCGTGTAGCGGCGCTTGCCGCTTCGTCTCGGGTTCTTTGCAAAGCACGGCTTTGCCCCCATTTCCTTGCAGGCTTTTCTGTTGCTTTTCGCGTCGTAGGCAGCGTCGCCGAGTACGGATTCCGCCCTCTGTCCAGCGATCAACTCTGGCAGAAAAGGCGAATCGTACCTATTTCCAGGCGTTATCAGCGCTTTCCGCGGCAATCCGTGCTGATCTACGGAAACGTGCACCTTGAATCCCTTGAACGGGCCCCGAGAATAGAAGCCCCATCTCGCATCGGGGTCTTTCCAGTCCTCGAGCGGCGTCGAGTCGACGACCAATAACTGCGTCGGTGTAAGCATCGCGACGATGCTGGCAAGTTTTTCGAAGGCTTCCCGCGTGACAGCCTCCAGCCTCTCCCTCCACCTGCCTATCGTCGTTCGATCTGGGGTGCCGTCCAAGCCGAGAGCTCTAGCAACCCCCGGGTTCCTTCTCAAATGCGTTTCGAGCGGCTCGTTTCCAACGATG
>Ga0315312_1000954_pt1 | contig 26222 bp, 21 predicted proteins | sample TDP7_MG_FD_203629 | JGI IMG/M metagenome (GOLD analysis project Ga0315312, IMG submission 203629) | Freshwater sediment microbial communities from Lake Towuti, South Sulawesi, Indonesia - TDP7 | ecosystem: Environmental > Aquatic > Freshwater > Lake > Sediment | place: Indonesia: South Sulawesi... | reverse complement strand
ATGGCTGTCGAAAGAGGGTGCAACCCAGATAAACCGCGGAACTTGGCAAAATCCGTGACGGTTAGGTGAACTCAACTCTATGAAACTCAGATGCCCCTTGGCTTATTAGGCAAATCTCAAGTGTAGAAACCATATTAAACAGATTCTACTAATCTATTCTGAAAGCAAAGATGAAAAGATTGAGGAGAAGAGTGTTGAGCAGTTCATGGGAGAATCTCGTGCAGAGTCTAGTTAGGAATGGAATACTCAAATCAGCCCACGTCATACGAGCTATGAGGCTGGTTCCGAGGGGTCTCTTCCTATCGGAGCGTGACCAGTCTTACGCGACTATTGATTCGCCTCTTCCCATAGGTGAGGGACAGACGGTTTCTGCGCCACTTGGTTGATCTACACGGTCAACCGGGCGAAACATGGTATCCATAATGAATGAAGCTCTAGAGCTAGACGTTGGGTATAAGGTCTTAGAGATTGGTGCGGGGTGCGGTTGGCATGCTTCAACAGTAGCCGAGGTCGTTGCGCCAAGCGATATGCCAAAGGAGAAATGGGGACATGTCTACACTGTTGAGATAGTTCCCAAACTTGCTGAGCTAGCTAGAAAAAATATTATGCGTAACGGTTACAGTGATAGGGTGACAATCATTTGTGGAGATGGCTCCGAAGGCTGCAGAGAACATGCTCCCTTCGAAAGAATATTGGTTACTGCTGCTGCACCTTATGTTCCACCTCCGCTCAAGGAGCAGCTGAAACCTAGTGGCATTATGGTTATTCCCGTTGGAAGTGTTGGTTTCTACCAGACTCTTCTCCGATTGAGGAGGATAGATAACAAGGTTCTAGAAGAAGACCTTGGTGGGGTTGCTTTCGTTCCACTCATTGGAAAGCATGGTCATAAGATTCACTGGTACTGACGGTTCGTACACTGTTCTCTAAATATATAATGGGTCGAAGTTGACTGACTTGTTTTGTGGAATAGAAAGTTATATTTTGGAAGCGCGTCTACCTTTGTAGTGATCGAGGGACATAGTGTGGATTCAGAGATTTGGCCTTGGTTCTCCTTCGCATTAGCCATCGTCGCCATAGCTCTAATTCTGCTATTCTTATTGGAACGGGAAAGAAGGAAGCCTCTAGGTGAAGAAACAGTGGGACATGTTAGAAGTGAGATTCGGGTTGGACCGCCATTTCCAATAAAAAGGACAATCACAACCGACTTGTTCAAAGAAGCGAGAGACAAGCTGAGAATACTAGAACTAGAAAGAGAGATACTGAGCTATGCGATACGGCGGCTTTATGAAGCTGCTGCCGAGGGAAAGATAACTGAAGAAGAAAGAGACAAGCTAGCGCTAAGGTATAGAGAAGACCTAGCAAGAATCAAAGAGGAAATGGCAAGAGGCGAATCAATCGTTGCTTTAAACGAGCTCGAAAGGATGCAGGAAGAGTTTGTGAGACTTTTCTCAGAGCGGTTCGAAGAGCTGACTAAAAGAATCGAAGAAGTAAGGGCACTATCCGGCTTTGCCCCAGTAAAGACAGAAGCGCCAACGGTGGAGGAGAGGCTTGTTGAACCGGAAGGGTTAGTAGAGATAGAAAAGAAAGAAGAGCAAGCGGAAGCCCCGAAACATCCGGGCGAGGAAGAAGCTCCTCCCAAAGTGGAAAAAAAGGTCAGCAAACCGAAGGTTCCTTCTGAACCTGAGAAGAGCGAAGCTGAAAGGAAGATAGAGCAAATTGTGGCTGAGGTTGAGAAGGTTCTTAAAAGGCTGGGGCAGATGGAAGTCGAAGAATGATGAGCTGGAGAGAACTGGCTAAGAAGAGATCTGCTATAGAAGCTGTGAAACATGTTGAAAGCGGTTTTGTATTGGGCCTTGGCTCTGGGTCGACCGCTTCATATGCGATCAAGGAGATTGGAAGGAGAGTAAAAGAAGAGAATCTGAAGGTCCTAGGTGTTCCAACATCTTATCAGGCCTTTCTACTTGCGGTTGAATGCGGTATCCCGGTCACCACGCTTAATGAGCATCCGCAACTAGACTTGGATATTGACGGAGCCGATCAGATCGATAGGGATCTTAACCTGATAAAAGGCGGAGGCGGCGCCCTAGCCAGAGAAAAGATTGTGGCTACAGCTGCTAAAAAGCTTATTATTGTTGCAGATGAGACGAAGCTCACGAACAACTTGGGAGTAAACCAACCTTTACCTATCGAGATTTTGCCAATTGCGTTTCCGATAGTCTCATCTAGAGCAAGAGCGATGGGAGGCAAACCAGTACTAAGAGAGAGGAAGGACAAGTCTGGGCCTTACATTACTGATAATGGCAACTTCATCCTTGATGTCGATTTCGGAGCCATCGACAACCCGTCCTCATTGGAGTTTAGACTGAAGAATATTCCAGGTGTCGTAGAGACTGGTCTCTTCATAGGGATGGCTCATATGGCATATATAGGCACAGAGAAAGCCTTGAAGATGATACGGAGAGGAAAATAGGTAGTATTAGTACCCGGATTGCCCCGTTTCTTCGGATCCTTAAATTTTCCAATCTAGCCATTGAGCCACTTCCCCTACTCTTACGCAATAGATGATGATTTCCAAGTCTTGTAACACAATCTTATTAAAGATATTTCTCTATAAACAAGCCTGATCTAAATGACCAAGAAGTTGTATCTTAATTCAAGTCAAACTGTTGAAGCCAGGGTAGAAGACCTTCTAGAAAGGATGATGTTGAAAGAGAAGATCGGCCAGATGGCTGGAGCCATTCTCATGAATCTGGATAAAGCCAAAGAAGAAATCAGAGACCATTGTCTCGGTGCAGGAGCTCCGATGATGTACGCAAATAGTCCAAGAGATTTGGCGAATTTTGCGAATGCGATTGAGAAGTGCGCAGTTGAAGAAACCAGACTGGGAATACCAGTTCTCCTATATCTTGATGCAGTTCATGGACATGCCTTCGTGAAAGGCGCAACCGTCTTTCCTCATAATCTGGGGTTAGCTGCCACATGGAACACGGATCTTGCTACCAAAGTCGCAATTATTACAGCTAGGGAGGCTAGAGCCACTGGAATACACGAAACATTCAGCCCCATCTGTGACATCGCCCGAGAACCAAGATGGGGAAGAACCTTCGAAACCTTCGGTGAAAGCCCTTATCTCTGTTCAGCTATGTCAGCGGCAAAGGTTAAGGGATATCAAGGAAACGACAGGACAAGGATAGATAGAGAACATGTGGCAGCGACGGCGAAGCATTTTCCTGCATACAGTTGCCCTGAAAGAGGAGAAGACGCCTCTCCTGTTGACATATCTGAGTATACAGTCAGGACAATACATCTTCCATCTTTCCAAGCAGCCATAAAGGCTGGAGCTTGGGCAGTTATGCCATGCTATAACGAGATTAACGGAAAGCCTGTTCACGGTTCGAAAGAGTACCTTACAGACTTACTTCGAAAAGAGTTAGGGTTTAAGGGTATAGTGGTCTCAGATGCTGGGGGTATAGACATGTTGTTTAACAATCACCGTACAGCAGAGACTTACGAAGAAGCAGTGAGACAAGGGGTAGAAGCAGGCATCGATGTGGACATTTTCGCGGGTTCCAAGTTCGCTTATGCCCTTTTGAAGCTTGTGGAAGAGGGCAAAATATCTGAGAGAAGAATTGATGAATCGGTCCGACGAATTTTGGATATCAAATTCCGTCTAGGACTTTTCGAGAATCCTTATGTCGATCCGGAAGTAGCCGCCAAACTGGTTGGATGTAAGGAGCATAGGGAATTCGCCCTTTCAGTAACACGCAACTCGATGACTCTGCTTAAGAATGAGGGTGGACTTTTGCCCTTGCCAAAAGACGTCGGAACTATTTTGGTGACAGGTCCTAACGCTGATAGTATAGAGAACCAGTTGGGTGGTTGGAGTAACACAATCCCACCCTTTCCTCCAGCAGTGACGATTTTAGAAGGAATTAAGAGAAAAGTCTCACACAAAACAAAAGTCCTCTACACGAAGGGCTGTGGGATTAGAGAACCAGAAAACATCGAGGAAGCCAAAGAGTTGGCTGTAAAATCCGATGTAGCAATCGTTGTCCTTGGAGAGCCAGCCTATATACATGAGTTCTGGACATTTCAGGACATTGTGAGTTCGATGATCCAACCTACAGGACAAGACATGGAAATACTGCAGAAGAAGATTCTTGCCCGGCTTGACCAATTCCCATCCAGAATGATGCTCGATTTGCCTCAGGCTCAACTTGATCTTGTCAAGGCTTTGTATGAAACTAAGACTCCTACTATGGTCGTTCTGATAACAGGTAGACCTTTAGCGATCAGATGGATTGCTGAAAACGTACCGGTAATTCTGATGGCTTATTTACCTGGGACTGAAGGCGGAAACGCAGTGGCAGATGTGCTCTTCGGCGACTACAACCCAGGAGGAAGACTGCCAATCTCGGTAGCCCGCTCAATTGGCCAACTGCCAGTTCGACACGATCATAGGTCATATCCGTTTGAGGGGATGCAGCCTCCCGCCTATGCACCATTGTTCGGGTTTGGGTTTGGCCTCAGCTATACAAAGTTCGAATACAGCGACTTGGAAGCCTCACCAAAGAAGGTCGGACAATCAGGGAAAGTTGATGTAAGCGTAAACGTCAAGAACATTGGTAAATGTGAAGGAGATGAAGTAGTACAGTTATACGTCAGCGATATATGTAGCTCAAGGGTCACTCCAGTTAAAGAACTCAAAGGATTCAGAAGGGTAACACTCAAGCCTGGCTCCAGTGAAAGAGTTGAATTCAAGCTCTTAATGGAAGATCTTGGAGTCTTCCAAGACGATGGCAAGTTCGTCACTGAACCTGGCAGTTTCAAGGTGATGATCGACAAGCTTGAGACTAACTTTGAAGTTATTAATTGACCTTCTCCCCATCTTTCCAGTCAGCATAACTTATCTCGGTATGGTAACCAAGACGAGATTGTTTATACCTGTTAACCCCTTGCGGAAAATCGAAAGATTACATAGGTTTGGAGTAAGCTTAACAACTATATGCATTGAGAGTCGTATCCTTCAGATTTGATACTACGATATTTTTCAAGATTTATAGGCTCAGAAGCAGGGTGAGAAGATTTTTATTGAGCATAACCAACCTTTTATCTAAGTATTCATTTGCCCTTAGGGTGGTTTCAGACATCAATCATAACGTTTTCCCAAAGTATTCATATAGTTGGTGTAAGTAGCGTTGAAGAGCGTTTCTAATCAGTTGCAGGCTACAGCTCTCCTTTTACTCATCTCTCTTACTTTCATCAATGGTATGACACTGGGCGTTTACGCTCAACAGCCCTACAAGGTTTACATCTACTGTTTTCCCGAATCCCCCAGCTCCCAAAGGCTTCTGAGACATTTCGGTAACAAATCTGATTGGAATATCATCGTATACAGCTTGAAAGATCCAGACTCTTCAGATAGATTTCTTAAGATAGTCGAGACACTCAGGCTACTAGCTATCCAAGTCATGCCGCCAGAGTTGTGTATCCCATGTGAGCTCCAACATCTGGAATGGAATGATGTTTTGATGAGTTATACTTCTCCCCTAGTGGGGTTTTTCCGCAACGGGAAGCTTACAGCCATAACGGTTGGGATCACCCAGCTCGAAATTCTAGACATAGCTTGTGCAACAAGTGATAATGGTGTGACGGTATTCACTTACAGCAATGAACACCCTTTAAATGATGAAATCGTCGCAGTTAGTCTACAAAGATTGTTACTAGGCGACATTGAGGTGGGCATAAGCGCCGCCAACATGGTCACACCAATATCTTTGCTTGCACTCGCGGACTCTATAAACCCATGTACCTTCGCTGTCTTCACAGCCCTATTGCTCATAGCCCTCCATTCCCTTGGTAAAACCAAGGCTGCTCTAACGGGTTTCTCATTCATTATAGCGATTTTCGTATGTTACTACATATTGGGGTTAGGGCTCATCCGCATCTTGGCTGCTGTCCCATATGTTGATGAGGCTGTTGCACTGATAGGTCTAGTGATGGGGGCTTTCAGCATTACGCAAGGTTTGAAGCCGAATTTCAGATCCCCCGTTCCAAAATTTTTAAAGGCGTTCATAGAGCTGCAGATAAGCAAAGCATATGTGAGCCCCTTAGCATCATTCGCCCTAGGGGCTGCTGCAAGCTTTATCCTGCTCCCATGTAGCAGCGGACCCTACGTAGTTGGGGTGGGTCTCTTGTCAATCTTGAAGGACCCAGTCCAAGTCCAACTGCTATTAACTCTTTACAACGCTATATTCGTATTACCGCTCATTGCGATTCTCTTCGCGGTCTTATTTTCCAGTGTATATGCGCGAAAGGTGAAAGCCTTCAGACAGAAGAAGCTCGGGGTTATGGAACTGATCAGCGGATTGATCCTTGTAACGATGTGTATATACATTCTTCTATCTTAGGCGTGAACGATTCTCACCGTTTTTATTTCGCACTTAGATGTTGCCACCTCGATTGCTCCCCCCTGAACAGGTATCTCTGACAGCTCATTCTCCCCGAGGTCGGTCTCTGTTGCGCCCTTCAAAATTTCAGTTATATGGATGACCGTTCTCATATCTTTCCCCGATGTTTCGTAGAATCTGAGTACGATATCATCCGAATCTTCGGCTTTCTTGATCCCTGTAAGTATTATGTTGTCTGGTTGAGCTGAGGCAAATGAGTGGATTTTGGGGAGTTCTCCTCTGTGAGTAGGTTCCACATGCGTCACGAGAGGATAATTGAGTTCGGAAGCCTTTCTAGCCGTCAAAGCCTCCCTGAAACCGGAGCTATGAGGATACAGAGCATAGGCAATGTGGTGCTCGTTTTAGTCCGTTAATCCAACCTCTTTGTCTACGGTGAGACCGAAATGCTCATGCAGTTTGGTTGGATCTCTAGCACTTCTCAAGAGGGTCATACGGATCACGTCGTCACATGTGTTAAAGCCATACAAGTCATAGGTGGGAAAAATGATTTAGAAAGACGGCTGGCGCCTAGCCTAGGCAAGAGAGACCGAGCTTTTCAACAGACTCCTCAATATTATCCTTAAATACGAGTACCTTACATAATAACTCAACAAAATTTGGGCAAGGAGACTAACATTTGAATCCCTTTGTCCGGTTTTTGGCCAGACGTATAGCATTTCTGATTACCACTTTCATTGTCTTCTTGCTTGTAATCTTCGCCCTTCCAAGAGCTATACCCGGGAACCCCTTAGCGACCCTTTTGGCGCAGATATTTCAGCAATTTCAAGCTAATCCTGATCTTGTTAGGACAGTTGAAAAGAAGCTTATGGAGGAGTTCGGTTTTGGGAAACCTTTGCACATTCAGTTTTATGAGTTTGTGGGTAGGCTCTTCAGAGGCGACCTTGGAATGTCCGTTGCTTTCTACCCTCGTAAAGTAGCGGATTTAGTCTTCGTCTACTTGCCTTGGTCTCTTGGTCTATTAATACCGGCTACCTTAGTATCTTGGGTAATCGGCAATCTTTTGGGTGCTTTGGCAGCATATAAAAGAAAGAAAGCGGTAGACAACGCGTTGCTACCAGTTTTTTTAACATTGTCCCAAACACCATATTACTGGCTCGCTATGATCCTTCTATACATATTCGCTGTAAGTTTTAGAATATTCCCTCTGAGCGGTGCTTATAGCACCCTGAGAATGCCTTCTTTGACTTTGTCATTCATACTCGATATGCTCTACCATTACATACTGCCATTCTTTTCGATAGTTCTGGGCGCCATAGGAGGCTGGGCTATAGGTATGCGGTCCATGGTCATATATGAACTTGGGGCGGACTACGTAAGCTATTCAGACTCGTTAGGTCTACCAGATGGAAAAGTGCTACGGTACGTCTTTAAAAACTCGATGTTACCTCAGGTTACAGGTTTAGCTCTTAATCTTGGCACGGTCCTAGGAGGCGCCTTAATAACAGAGCTCGTTTTCTCCTATCCAGGCACAGGTTATCTTGTTTTCAGGGCACTCTCCACTTTGGATTATCCCATGATTCAAGGCACATTTATCCTTTTAATATCGACCTTGCTACTAGCAAACTTCATAGTCGACTTGGTATACGCATACATAGACCCTAGGATTAGAACGGGTTATGTCGGTGAATAATGGTGGTTCCACCAATACTTAAAGATCTATTTAGGATAAAGAAGCTGGATGTAAGCTTAGGGGTAATTGTAGGACTGCTCCTCATAAGCATATTCGGATCCATACTCTATCGAGTGAATCCGTTAGCTATATCGGGTCCTCCTGAACAACCTCCCTCTAAAGATTTTCCTTTAGGAACAGATAGCTGGGGCAGAGATCTGTTAGCTCTTCTTCTAGCTGGTATAAGGAATTCGCTCTACATAGGAGTCACAGCCGCTTTAATATCGTTATCTATAGGTGTTATTACAGGCGTGATCTCAGGGTTCAAAGGCGGAGTCACAGATAGTTCACTCATGTTGATAACTGACGTGGTATTAGTGTCGCCCTCTATACTGATTATGATGCTTGTAGCAGCATATCTCAAGGAAAGGAATCCAATATTTGTCTCCCTAATAATCGGGGTAACTTCGTGGCCTTGGGTTGCCAGAGCTATGAGATCACAGATAATGAGCTTAAAGTCTAGGGATTTCATGTATATGTCGAGAATGGCTGGTCTAAGTGATATGAAGATTATAATCGAAGATTTGTTGCCCAATATGGCATCCTACACATTCATGGCTTTTGTACTACTCATGTCTGGTGGGATGATAGCTGAAGCAGGCCTCAGCATGATCGGTTTAGGAGTAACCAAAGGCCTCTCACTAGGCATTATCCTATACTGGGCTCAGATTCTTGAGTCCGTGCGGAGAGGAATGTGGTGGTGGTTCGGGCCACCGGGTGCATGTCTAGTAGCGTTAGCAGCTTCTCTTCTCCTCATGTCCACAGCTTTAGATGAGTATTTTAGTCCTAGGCTCAAGGGAGGATGAGTATCTTGGCGCTTCTTGAAGCAAAAGGTGTTAAAGCTTACTACTCTGTACGAAGGGGTTATGTCCAAGCTGTGGATAATGTGGATCTAGTCATAAATAAAGGAACAACCTTAGGGTTAGCTGGCGAATCCGGTTGCGGCAAATCTACTCTAGTAAATACTTTGATGATGAACGTGAAACCTCCTCTGCATCTCATAGAGGGAACCATAATCCTGGATAGTAAGGTAATATCAGATATGGGGATGTCTATTCTCAAGAAGAATATCTGGGGTGTTATAGTATCGCTTGTTCCCCAATCAGCTCTTAATGCTTTGATGCCCACAAAGAGCATTGAAGGCTTCGTGAGAGATGTAATCGGCCACCATATGTCCGTCTCTGATTCCGAAATTATGTCCATGGCTAAAAAAAGGTTTGAAGAGTTGAACCTTCCAGTGGAAGCTCTTTCCATGTATCCTCATGAGCTCAGCGGCGGCATGAAACAGAGATCTGTGATAGCCATATCCACATTACTTAACCCTAAGCTCCTGATCGTGGACGAACCTACATCTGCACTCGACGTCTCTACACAGAAGCAGGTTCTCAGAATGCTCATAGACCTGCGGAAGACAGGTATCACTGAAAGTATGGTTTTCGTAACCCACGATATAGCTGTCCTAAAACAGATAGCCGATCGGATAACCATCATGTATGCTGGAAAAATAGTGGAATCGGCCCCCACTGACAATATGCTCTACGATCCCAAGCACCCCTACACTTATAGCCTAATAAACGCAGTCGTAACACCTGAACCTGAAGTTAGAAAGAGAGGACTCACATCTATCCCAGGTGAACCGCCAAATCTTCTTGATCCGCCCAAAGGCTGTCGCTTTCATCCCAGATGCCTAAAAGCCATGGATATATGCAAATCAATAGAACCGAATCTGCTGGAGAGATGGGGAAACCATCTTGTGGCATGCCACCTATTTCCTTCAAATTCGTGAGAGGGAAGCTTTGTGCTTCTTGAAGTTAGGGACCTAAAAAAAGTCTTTCACGTAGGATTATTCAAGAGAAAAGAGATACTAGCTGTAGATAAGGTATCCTTCAATGCTGACTCTGGAAAGTTCCTATCACTCGTAGGTGAGAGTGGCTCCGGCAAAACAACAACTGCCAAGATGATTCTGAGGCTTTTACCGCCAACATCAGGCTCAGTGATATTTAAAGGCAGAGATGTGTGGAGTTGTAAGAAGATCGATGAACTTAGGTGGTATTGGAAGCAAGTTCATGCTATATTCCAAGACCCATACGCATCCTATAATCCGCTTCATAAAATCGATAGGATTCTATATCAAGTCTTCGACCTTATGGAGCACTCGGGCTCTGATAAAGAAAAAATGGTTAAAGAAGCACTTAGGGAAGTTGGTCTAAGACCCGAAGAGGTTCTGGGAAAGTATCCTCACGAACTTAGCGGAGGGCAAAGGCAGAGGATTATGGTGGCAAGATGTTACCTATTAGAACCCAAGCTTATACTGGCCGATGAACCTATCTCAATGATAGATGCTTCAACTAGAGCAAGTGTGCTCAAGCTTTTCTCTATGCTTAGAGAGGAGCATGATACATCAGTCATATTCATTACTCACGATCTAGGTTTAGCTTACTATGTAAGCGACGAGATTTTAATCATGTATAAAGGTTTAATAGTGGAAAAGGGCTCGCCTGATGAAGTTTTGGATCATCCTAAAGACTCTTACACCAAGAGGCTTACAGAAGATATACCTCTTTTATATAGAAAATGGACAGGATTCTAGTTCTTGCTGAATGCCTTGTCACTTTCATGATCTTTTATTCTTCGGGCAATTCTTTACATTTTGGGATAAAGAAAAGAATCCACCATTAATCTTTTATATCCGTTGCTGACATACGTGTTAAGCGAGGCTGAATATATTTGAAGGAAAAAGCTAGAGTTCTGATAATATATGCTGTTGTATCTCTTCTATTGGTTCCTATGTTTGCTGCCTCCTCACCGGTAACGGTCAAGGCTCAAGAGATAGCCAGAGAAGAAGTGTATATCATGTCCTCCGATTGGGGTCCACCACCAGGCTGGAATCCTTTGTTAGCAGACCAATGTTGGGGCTATGATATAATGTATCCTGCGCTTTACTTGTATTCGCAATATACTAATGAGTGGATACCTTACGCTGCTGAGAGCTACGAATGGGTTGACAAATATACATTACTGGTCAGGATTAGAGATGAAGCGAAATGGTGGGACGGAGAACCAATAACTGCTGAAGACGTCAAGTTTTCCTTGGAGCTAGGTAAGGAGTACGTAGCTGCAATGTATACGCCTCTTTGGGACTACATAGAAAGTGTTGTAGTTGTCGATGAAAAGACTGTAGTGTTTGTTACCAGCGGTGAGAAACTGAATTATTTCCAGATGTTAAGCCTACTTTATGGTCCCTTAATATTGCCCGCGCACAGATGGGAAGGTCTGGTAGCTGAATATGGAGATGCCCTGGCAACTGAGTTCAGAGATGATGTCCCTGAAGAAATAGTGGGAGCTGGTCCATACAGGTTAATGAGTTGGACAGAAGAGGCTTACTACTACGAGAGAGTGGATGACTGGTGGGGCAAAGACTTGTTCGGCGTACCAGCGATCAAGTACATAGCTCATAAAGACTTTAAGGACAATGTAGCCGCAGCTCTATCCTTTGAGGCTGGAGATCTTGACGTGATGACGCACTTTACGCCAGAAATTTGGAAAATATGGGAAGAAAAACTACTGGCTCGTAGAACTTACTATGCACATCCCCCCTACTATGTAAGTGGCGGGGTAACGTTTCTCTGGATCAATTACGAGAAGGAACCATTGGCCAATCCGACTGTAAGGAGAGCTGTTGCCTATGCGATACCAATAGACGATATGATAGAGAAAGCCTACTACAACTATGGCACCAAAGCTGTTGCAGTACCCATCATTCATACAAGTCCAGCTGCTGTGTTGATCAATGAAGACCTAATGGAGCAATATGGGTGGGAATTTGACATGGACAAGGCCAAGCAGGTTCTGGATGATGCTGGAATAGTGGACACCAATGGTGACGGCACAAGAGAGCTTGATGGGACTGAGCTTACTGGCTTCACCATACAAGTTCCTTACGGCTGGACAGACTGGATGATGATGTGTGAAATGATAACGACAAACCTGCAAGAGATAGGCATAGGCGTGACAACAGAATTCCCGGACTTCTCAGTTTGGTGGGCACGTTTGGGTGAGAAAAACTGGGACTTCGTCATTGGATGGGCAGATGCTAATCCTGGGTTCAACCACCCGTGGAACGCCTTCAGATCCACTATGGACCCAAGGCTAAGTCACCCCGCCGGCAATTGGGAGAACTACAAGAATCCCGACGTTGAAGCTCTGATTGACGCCATTCCTAAGGAGAGCGATGTTGAAGTGCTTAAAGGCATCTACGATCAACTCCAAGAATTTTGGCTTGAGGACATACCTGGCGTCCCAGTGTTCTATGGTGCTACTTGGTATGAGTATTCCGAAGAATATTGGGTCGGCTGGCCAAATGAAGAGAATGGCTTCTGGTTTGCAAACTTCTGGACCTGGCCCGAGAACATGCCAACGCTATTCACTGTCGTTCCCAAAGGCGAAACCCCTGCTCAACCAAGCTGGGTTGATGATACAAAGTTCTCGACAGACGAGATATTCGCGGCTGTAGCAGCGGCTCCTTCAATTCCAAGAGTTGTTCGAACTCTAACCACAACAACCACAACCACAGAAACTGAGACGACAACAACGACCAGCATTGTGACAGAAACTACAACAACTGAAAGAACTGTGCCAACGACGGATGTGACCACTGTTGCAGGCGCTGGCGTTGTCGCCCTCATCGTAGGTGTAGCAGTCGGCTGGCTTGTCGCATCACGAAAGAAATAAACCACATCATCCCCTTATTTTTTTATTACTATTAAGATCAGAAGGAGGCACCATCCATCTTTGAAAGAGCAATTATGACAATCCTCGTATGGGGACTTATACTCGAAACCCTGTGCGTAATCTACCTCGCCTCAACACCTTGGAGGTTCGAATTTATCTACAGCCTCTTTCTATTAATACTCACCTCCACAGCTCTGGTAATCATATTCTGGAGATTGAAGATTTCCAGATCCAAGACAAATACGCTGATTAGAGAATCAAAAGAAGATCATATCTAAGCTGGCAATCCGAGTGATAACAGAAGATCGATGACGATTTTTGGCTTAACAGGGAACCATATAAAAAACCACAGCAATTGTACACATGTCAATAATAAAAGTAGAACCTGCGAAGTTCTAGAATGGGCTAGGTTGTAGGCTAAGTCTATGTACAGTCCAGGTAAAGCCAAATAGAAATAGAATGGGTACACCCATCTCTGCATAAAATATCCAAGCAAGACATAGGGAAAGAAATTCATTATGATCCACAAGAAAGCGAAGAGGTTGGCTTCCAAGCTTTTGCTCCTACTGGCTTTCCGAATAGTTTCCATAAGGCTTAGCGGTAATATTATCCAAATGCTCCACCAGAGAGGCGTATATAGCCCGTAATAAGCAATAGGGTGATACTCTCGCATAACTCCACTATTTGACATCTCCCTTATAGTGGTAACATGATATGCAGTCGGGGAGAAAGGATCAAACGGGTTAATCCATTCCAAAGGAAGGATGACACCCTGCGAATTTTGATACTTAAGGCTGTCATGATAACTATAGATGTAGGCAATATGCGTCAAGGGGTTGTTGCTAAAGACTCCGTATGCAGTGTCATAGATCCATAGACCAATCAAAAATGTAACAAGCGCGGTTAGGATGACCCTTCCAACAAGAGATACTTGGTCCATTAATTTTGATGACTTATTGTTATCGAGTAGGTTCGATACGACAACATAGAAGACAATTCCAGCTGAAGTAAAAACCACGCTGAGTTTACATAAAGACGCTAATCCAAGGAATAGGCCACCAAGATCGAATCTTCTCTTTAATATTAATATAGTTCCCCCAAGTACAAACAGCATTGAAGGTGCATCGAGCAGGCAGATCTGTCCGATATTGAAGGCCATAATATCGGTGGCAAACAATAAGGCTGCGAAGAACGACGCAAATTTCCTTTTACTGAGCAGAAACGTGATTTGGTAAATTAGGATTATGGACATCGAACTTGCTATGATGGGGAAGATACGCCAACCAAACGGGTTGTCTCCGAACATGGAAATTCCCAACATAATGAACACTTTGGATAACGGCGGGTGCTCATTGTTGAACGCTTCCCCAGCCAGCATTTTCCTTGCTGCCTGGACATAGTATGATTCATCGAAGACGAAACCTGTTTCATAATAACTTTCACCAGCTTCTGGCCTAGGATAGTAAACGATAGCAAGCCTCATGAAGAAAATAATAAACGTGAGGGCTAATGCTGCTAGATCAAGAGAGTCAAGCCTCCTTATGAAAGACAAGAGCCTATGACTTTTTGCTGCAATCTCATCTTCCAACTTCTGAGCAGATAAAAGGAGCACCCTGAAATTCAGCATTCCTGTTTTAGCTAGTTCTGTCAACGCTGAATAACCAACTATAAGGATGCCCAAAGTTCCCAAACCTATAGTCAACTTCTCATTCAACAGGCTCAAACTAATCAGGCTTGGGTGTACAATTGAGGCGAGATTGTAGGTATAAATACAGTAGTTGAAAAACCAGTGGATTAAGATAGGCGCTTGCACACCATAAACAAGATAGGATAAACCCATGACCAAACCCTGAATAAAAGTAGACAAGGTCTTTCCCACCATCCATGTACCTGTCGATAAGTAATGGGAAGATGCGAAAAAGACAGAAGTGAAAAGAATCATCAGCCATTCATCATGGCTAATACCTCCGCGAAACCCTGATCCTTTGACCGTCTTTAGGCCTAGTTCCCCCTTTGCATCGTCAGGATTTATAAAAGATGTAAAAATGGTTTTCAGACGTTTCTTCGAAGACAGTATAGACTCTTTCCGTTTACCCAGGCTTAAAACGCGGACCGCCAGAAAGACTCCTATGGGAAGAATACGATAAATTACCTCTTCTATCAATGGTGTAACTAGGAGTAAATAGTATGCTAGAAGAGCATCCTCCGGTAACGGCGGCTTACCTATTGGTATACCATAGTATACCTCGAGGAAGTGAACACTAACCACAGCAACATAGGTTAGGCTTGAGAGAAATGGTAGGGCAAACAGAAAATCTCTGAAGATGAGACTTACTGGCTTTGATAAGAATTCCTTGACAAGTTTGCGAAGGCCAGTCGTTTTCCTAAAGGCCAATATAAAACAAAGGATGTAGAATAAGATAAAGGATGTGAAGATATGGCCTACGCTGACTTCTCCTTGAATAATGTAAAATTTTACCAGTATAGGGTAATTTGGCGTATATGTGGTAGAAAGTCTTTCGAAGAGAAAAAGTTCTAATCCCAATGGCAAAGCAATAATATAAAAAACTAGAAGTACCAGAACAAAGGCAAGTAAGGCTAGGCTCAGCAAGATTTTGAAGCTATCCTTAAAACTACTTGGATGGGCTTCAAACACAATCTCCATCAATTTTCCTTCATGCATAATTTTAACGTAAGGCTCTGTTTCCCAGAATGCATTCTCAAAATCCCTAATATAAAAGTAACGCATCCTGTTAGTGGAAACTGGAAGGGTTAAAAGTTAGTGTTTTCATGTTAATCATACTAGATATCGTCATATCTCTTGGGAATCGCGGATGGCGTCGCAGAAAACCGCTTATGGACCATCTTCAGGGGATGTTGCGCTATCCATCATTATACCCACATATATGGAGAGGGAAAGTCTACCTGAGTTGATCGGTAGAATCGAATATTTATTGAGAACTATGAGATTTGAGATTGTCATCATTGATGATGCCAGTCCAGACGGGACGGCTGAATGCGCTGAAAGTCTGAACAGAAGCTATGGCAACATAAAAGTGGTGAGTAGAGCTAGCAAGCTAGGTTTAAGCTCAGCAGTTTTAGACGGGTTCAAAAGGACGAGTGCCGATATCTTGGTCGTTATGGATGCTGATCTGCAGCATCCACCTGAGCTTCTCTTACAGATGTACTCCGGAACGAGGCAAGGCTATGACTTGGTTATAGCTTCAAGGTATATTGAGGGGGGTGCAAATGAAGGGCTGAGCCTAGGTAGAAAGATTCTTTCAAAAGCGGCAATAGTTTTGGCACATATTTTCATACCAAGAACCAGAAAGATCAGGGATGCAATATCAGGTTTCTTTATGCTCAGACGAGATATCATAGAAGGGATTAAGCTGAACCCAATTGGCTTTAAAATTCTTCTTGAGATTATTGCCAAAGGCAACTACGATTTAGTAATCGAGGTGCCATATACTTTCAAACCTAGGAGAAAGGGCAAGAGCAATCTTAATGTTAAGGAAGTATGGAACTTTTTAGTACATCTCTATAGACTATTTTATATCGACTAACACGCTTACCTAAGAGCACGGTTTTGAGATTATCCCCATATCCAGGAATTAAATCGCCGGGGAAACAGGGATATTTCTCCACGGATAATAACCAGCAACTCATCCTCTCGACCATGGATAGCTTATATGTACGAATCTAGAATCACTAAATGGCAAGAACGTGAGAACGAATCAAGGAATAAGAGACTGTTAATGGGTCAATCTTGTATGATCAAGATGAGTTTTAGAAGAGTCTGGGATTTCATCTCGAAGGAAAAAGAGTGGATTCTCTCTCTATTAATGATCGAAGCTGCAAACTTAACACTGATATTCACAGTGATGAAACCAGGTTATATAATAAATGCTGATCATCCTTGCCGATTGTCTGAGGCATGGTACGTGGCTGAGGTTCTTATGCCGAGATATGGCAGATTGATGGGGTGGGATCCTTTCATTTTCGCAGGGTTTCCAGTTCTGAAGTTGGGTCCAAGCTTCTTCGCAATCTTCCTAGTAGTCTCTGTTTATTACTTAACCTTAAGACTTTCAATCATCTCAGCCTATAACATCGTGATCGCAGGGGTCTATCTACTCTTTCCGGCATCAATCTACTATTTTACGAGGAAGTTGGGGTTTGATTGGCGTGCAGCTACCGCCACATCGGTGTTTGCGTGTTTTACAACCGGACCCTTTCCGAACTTTGTCTACTTCTCACCTTTCAACACTATCTTTGTAGTTGGGGTTTGGCCTTTTACGTTGGGTTTGACACTCGCCTTTTTAACAACAGCAAAGTTCATCGACTTCTTGGAAGCCATATCTATTAAAGACCTACTGTTGACAAGCATTCTGGCAAGTCTCGTTGCGCTTACGAATATCCTAACTGCCTTTATGCTTGGGTCTTTATGTATTGGCTATATCGGGTCAAAGCTGATCCAAAATCATTCGTTCAGAGGAGTCATTGAGTTCTTTAAAAGTCTGGGTTTATTAGGTCTGGTCGTGTTGATTGCTCTTAGTTTGGCGGCTTTCTGGGTCTTCCCCTTCCTTGCAGATCGAGATTACTGGCTTCTACTTTACGCTGACCCTCCTTACGAACCTGAAAGAACCTGGGTGACACTATATCCATTCGTCATGCCCTTCGCTCCCCAGTTGTCAGACACACCTGGTGGATGGATTTTCCAGTACTTCTATGATTATAGTTTCGTCACTATCTGGATTCTCGGGATGATGGGTTTCATCTGGTCTTTGCGGAAATGGAAGTCAAGGATGCTAATGTTGGTGATCGCCCTTTTCTTAGGTCTTATATTTGCCAGAGGAAATTTCAGTCCGCCGGTGGCTCAATGTCTAAGGTTCTTGGACTTTGTAAAAGTGATATGGTTTTACTTTGCAGGGTTTTTTGTCCACGAAGCGTCTAGGTTCTTAGGCTCAAAGGTGGTAAAGTCGATGGCTCCAGAAGATGCTGCCTTTAAGAAGGTGGTTACAATGAATATCATGGTCCTTATCGTAGTATTGAGTGTTTGGCCTCCCTACCTAGACTTTTCCCGATATATAGGGTTGATCCAGACTTCAGGATCAAATGAACTAATGCCATCTGTACATAGGGTCTATGATTGGTTGTCCTTAAATGCCACGGAGGATTCATCCATATTTTTTGAGGACACAACATTTTGGGACAATAGAGTGGAGCCTTTCAATCAGCTATGGTTTGCCCACGCCTTCGGTGCAGCATCAATATTCACAGGGCACCCAAACTATGGAGGTTTCTATGGCTTTTGGTACCGTCCATACAACGATGCATGGGGCGACCTTGTCTGGGGAATATATGATGCCTCCCCAAGCGAAGCCCATAGTAAGTTCGTCTTTTATAATATCAAATATGTCGTTGGCTTCTCGGAGCCTCTAAGGCTAATCCTGTCTGATCCCACTTTTTTTAAGGAGAAAGTGAGGTATGGTCCTTTTTATGTTTACGAGGTTCTGGATTTTACTCCTTCATACGCCTTCGTAGAAGGAGGAGATGGAAAAGCTATTATTAAGGAGTTCTCAGGTGCAAAGGCCGTTGTTGACGTGAAGGGTGCTGATGAGGATGCTTTTTTAGTTCTTAGGGTAAGCGGGTTTGCAAACTGGAAGGCATATGTCAATGGAGAGGAGACCCTCATACGTGAATATTGGCCAAACTTCATGACCGTAAGGTTACCGAGGGGAAATTCAGAGATTATCTTCCAGTGGGAAGATACAAGTGTCGACTTTCTGACCAGAAACATTAGCATACTCTCCTGGGTCGCAATCCTTGTAGTCTCCGTCTTCTCAAGATTGAAAAAAGATAGCTTTAAAGATAAAAAATAGATCCGAAAAGATTGTGGGTAGAAAAAATTAAGATAAGTTTGATAAGTGACGAAAAAAGTTTTAATTGAGCGGGGCAACAGCCACTAAGTTGAATGTTACAAGCAAGTCGGGATCTTGTTGGTCTATGGTGTTCTGTGGTTCTATAACTATCCACCCGCCCTTATCTAGGTTTTTATTGGTCAAATCTGGATAACTCAAGTAACGATAACCCACCAAGTCTTCAAGGTGTACGAGGACCATACAGTGATATCCACCTTCCTGGTTCTTGAAGATTCCAAAGGCAGAATCTATCCCGACTGCCTCGAAAAGAGCTGAAGCCAATATCGAGAAGTCGTCGCAGTCTCCGGACTTGAATCCTAAGGTTTCAACAGGAGACAGATATGAGTTGTCAAGGTCATCTTCGTAATGGATGTTCTGATGGATAAATTCTAGTATTTTCTTAATTTTATACGTCGGAGTATGGTAGGCTCGAAGTCCTATGAGATCTATGACTTCGTTGATTTTTCCTTTAGCGAGTTCATAAGTATGTTTCCTTGCATTGCTATAATATTTATTCTCAATTGAAGGCCAACAATTTCGTCCTAGATCATGTAACGCTAATTTGGCGCAGAAGTCAGCTTCTCTTTGGAGGTCTCCCCAGTTTGATATTGTAAGGCCTTTTTCGAGTCTCAAGAGGTCATAGTAGGATTCTAAATTGTTGCCTATTCTAAGGGCTACTTCAACCTCATAGTTCATTCTAAGGTTGATGTACGATTCTCTAAGAAGACTTAAGGACAATTCCATGGCTATTAGGGATTCTCTTTGACTAATATTGTCCCCTTGATGATTAATGTATTCCCCAGAAAAGATGCTATTAACTTGGAGGCTATTATAGGATTCCTTAAGAACGCTGTATTTTGACTGTAAATTGTCATAGTCTTGTCCAAGCCCATTGTATTGATCCTGGAGAAAGGTGAATTCTCGTTCCAACTTTATATATGAGGATCTGATCTCATAATATTTACTCTGATATTCAATATACAAAATACCTTCTAATCCAACTAGTAAAGTCAGAAGGATAATTGCGATCTTAATTTTTAAATGCATCAATTCTAAACCCCAAGTATAATGATAAGACTGAGTTTAATATTAGTATATTGTTCCATAAATGCTCAGCACTTATACAGAGCAGGATACGATGTTGGATATAATTAAGGTAACGTGTGTGTTGTAAATCTAAAACCTACAATCGAATTGGAACTAATAACATCGAATGAACAAATTTTTACGAAGCATTCTGAATCAAGATAGTCTTGAAACCAAAGCCGGGGTAACCTACCTTGGTTTGGGCGCCAGACTCATAATCTTGCTTCTGCTTCGCCTTCTTTGAAAAGTATGCATGTGCATATCAGATCCATAAATAAAATTATTGAAAGGCGCAAGAAGAGGTCTTGTCGAAAAATAACCTTTCTTCATAGCTTCCAAAATTAGAACTCCAACCACATGGCTGTGTTAGCGTAAACTCTGCTCTCAACCTAAGGGTTAGTCTTGACAGCTGTAATAATCGAGTTTTGTCCAGCGGGTGGCAAATCGATCCTGTTGAAGTCGCTGAATGCAACCTCTTTCAGCCAACCAATGATCTCTTTAAAGCTGTACAAACGAGTTTGGCTATACGTGAACATGAGCAAACTAAAGAGGGCGTTGTAAGATGTAATATGTTCGTCCCTTAGCATACCATAAATGACGATTAGCCCTCCCGGGTTGAGGGCCTTCGCAATCTTTCTGATTAGGCACCTGTTGTCATCCTCAGTATGGTGGTGAACGAGATTGAAGCAGAGGACAACGTCGTATCCTTGACCGATGTCATCTGTGAGGTAATCTCCCCGCTGCACATTCACCCGATCGGCTAAACCTTCGGCGGTGATGTTCTCCTCTGTCTCGGTCAACGCAACAGGAAGGTCGAAGACAATCGCTTTCAGGTTGGGATGGCTTCGACAGAAAGCGATGCTGTGCAGCCCGTGGGAGCCGCCCAGATCCAGTAGCAATTGGGCCTTATCTGGCACGACTACCCTTTCCACGATGGGCCCTGAGGTAAGTTGAGCACGTGCCTTCATGAACTGGGCAAAGGTTCGACCCCACTCAGGACGATCCTGCATCAGTTGATACAAAGAAAGCTGCGGACCACCACGCCGTATTACTTGGCTAAGGTCTCCCAGTAAAGGCCAAACCTCTGCCCAATGAAGAAGAAGCGGCGTGAAGTCAACCGGGCTCGCTGGAGTGAGCCAAGCACGGGCCGTTGGCCCGTTGGCATAGCGATCATCCACACGCTCTAAGTAGCCCACGCTTGCCAACGCCTCTACCAGACGAGCTACGCCAGTCTCGCTAGCATTAATGGCATGTGCGATTTCAGGAATTGAGCGCGGTCTTTTGGCAAGAGTTTTGAATAGACCAAGCTGACCGGCAGCTATGAGAGCTGCATTTTCTATAGTTTTAATGAATATATCGGTTAATGAAGATGGTGTTGTTGTCTCCTTGCTCATTGTTCCATCTCCATTCATATTGCAACAATTTCCGAGATATAAGGTTGTTTGGCAGATACAGGAACCAGAAATAACCGATGTGTAAATCGGTGACTTTCATTCGCATAGGGTCTTGTATCAAATCATTATCATGTCTACGGTACAATCTGCTTATGCAACAGTAGTCTGGTTTAGGATTAGTTTACTTCTTTCTTTAGTCTTTGTGCCATTCTCTTAACACATTCTTTGAAAGAAATGGAAAAAATTTAAAACAGTTGGATATCGACTCAAACGATCCTGTATGAATAAATGGACACATAGATTCTCATCAGTTAATGTAGACTTCTGACAATGCCTTACTTCTAATTATACTTTACAACCAAACACATAAATTTAAATGAAGCATTCTGAATCAAGATAGTCTTGAAAACCAAAGCCGGGGTAGCCTAGCTTGGTTTGGGCGCCAGACTCATAATCTGGAGAACTCTCCACAGATCAAGGGTCCAGAAGTCGCGGGCTCGAATCCCGCCCCCGGCACCATAGATGAACATTCGACATTTTTCCTTCTTCACTTGTACTTCCAATGATTGGCAAAATCACCTCTGGCAAAGCTTAAATGTTACACTGTATCACTGTATCACTGGTGAACGATGTGAAGAGACTTTCAGCTGTCGTATCAGACGAGGAGTACAGACGGGTTGAGAGGCTTGTGAAGGCTGGCGCAGCAGAAAGTATTGCCCAATTGGTCAGAGAAGCAGTAGCAGAATATATTGGCAAGATGGACGCTGGCAAATTGCTTAACCTGAGAACCATCCCCTTGGACCAAGCACGGGTAGAAGTTGAAGATTATCTCAGGAACCATCATGGGATAGTCTGGCCTGACGAGATGGCTGAAGAGCTTGGCTTAGACTACCGGATTATTCTCTCTGTGGTTCGAGACCTTTTGAAGGAAGGTAAGGTGGAAGAAGCTAAAGCAGATGTTGAGGTGGTTCGGACGTGACCATTCTCCACGGGCAAGGAGACGGTATAGTTGGTGAAAGAATAGTTGCTTACGCTCATCGAATCGAGTTAGTGAGGATCCCCCTTCCCAAGACCCATAGACACAGAGGACAAGGAGCCAAACTCGACGACGCGGAATGCTATGTAGTGAGACCTGTCAGATGGGTTCGAAAATGACACTCTCAACCAAAACAATGTTATAGAAACGCATCACAAGGCTACAGATTATATATCGTGAGGTACACATTTCGTAAAAAATAAAGCCAGAAATGACTATTCCCTCATTTCTACATAGTTTGTCCGAGTATTACTTCACACTAGGCGGGTTGAATATCAAGCCTATGACACCATTATACATCCCTTATGAACAGAATCGGTGATCAAAGTATATAAGATAAGATATATAGGTTCTGTAGCAGAAGAATCTGTAAAAAGTATAGTTAGATGGTTTGCGAGTATGTCTCAGGATTCATCCGAAGAAGATTACAAGTATACCCAAGAAGTTGAGATTGAGGGACACCTCATAGATTCAATGATTCTCACCAGAATTCTAGACATAATAATGGATCATAAGGGCGACTTTGAAATCCTTGAGTTCAGAATGGGCAAAAGAAAAACTGACTATAGTCATGCGAGACTGCTAGTCAAAGGGAAAACACATAGTCACCTTGACTATATGCTCCGGGAGCTCTTCCGTGAAGGAGCCGTGATTCCAGAAATCAAAGAGGCGAAGCTGGCGCCAGCACCGGCTGATAAAGTTCTTCCTGACGACTTCTACTCTACAACCAATCACCCCACATCAGTCTTCATACGAGGAAGATGGATAGATGTGGAAGGCTTGATGATGGATAAGCAAATAATCGTTGAACCAGACAAGCCCCGTGCTTACTGCAAACCAATAAGGCTTGTCAAGAAAGGTGATCTCGTCGTCGTTGCAGAGACAGGGGTCAAGGTAAAACCCCCTGAAAGGCTAAGAGAAGGCACAGAGATCTTCGAGTTTATGACAAGCAGAGCATCGTCGGAGAAGCCTTCAACATCCATCGTCAAAAGGATAGCGAAGGAGTTAAACAAAGCAAAGAAGAGTGGCAAGAAAATTGTTGTAGTTGCGGGTCCAGCCGTCGTCCATACTGGTGCTTCACCTCACTTGGCTGAGATGATTCGCTTAGGATACGTTGATGCACTGCTTTCGGGAAATGCTCTGGCAGTCCACGACGTTGAATATGCCCTCTACGGAACTTCTCTTGGGATGAACCTTGAAACAGGGTCCTTAATTAAGGGTAGAAGAAACCACATAGCAGTCATAAATGAAGTGTCGAAAGCCGGATCGTTGAAGGCTTTGGCAGACAAGGGCTTATTGAAGAAGGGAATATTCTATGAATGTATTACCGTCGGAGTTCCATTTTCCCTAGCAGGTTCTATTCGAGACGATGGTCCAATACCTGATGTAGTCACCGACTCTGTAGAAGCCCAGAAAGAATGTGCTAGGTTAGTCCGTAATGCGGATGTAGTACTCATGTTTGCCAGCATGCTACATTCAATAGCTGTCGGTAACATGTTACCCTCAAACGTGAAGGTTGTGTGTGTTGACATAAACCCCGCCGTTGCAACGAAGCTAAGCGATAGGGGAACAGCCCACGCAGTAGGCGTAGTCACAGATGTTGGAACTTTTCTCCCTCTCCTAGTCGGAGAACTTAAACATTTGGAAGAAACGGAATAATCTCCATAAGGTTGCATATAACTAGACTAAAAACAAAAAGGGAAGCTTACGAAAACAAGGTGACACAGGGTTGGAAAGAAAGCGTATTATCATAATGGGAGCTGCAGGAAAAGACTTTCACAACTTCAATGTTTACTTCCGGTACCTTGTCGATTATGAGGTTGTTGCGTTTACGGCAGCTCAAATACCTGGAATAGAGAAACGCGTATATCCGTCTGAATTGGCTGGACCAAACTATCCACACGGGATCCAGGTTTATCCGGAGGTGAAGTTGCCAGAACTTATCAAGAAATACGATGTTGAACAAGTAGTCTTTGCATACAGCGATGTTCCCCACGAATATGTCATGCACAAAGCCTCTATTGCTTTGGCAGCTGGCGCTGATTTCCGTCTAATGGGGCCCTTTACGACCATGCTTAACGCTGAGGTTCCCATAGTCTCGGTTTGTGCCGTAAGGACTGGTTCAGGCAAGAGCCAAACCTCACGCAGAGTATGCAACATCCTAAAGGACAAAGGCTACCAGGTTGTCGTCGTTCGACATCCGATGCCTTATGGTGATCTGAGAAGACAGATATGCCAACGTTTCGCTACCCTCGAAGACCTTGACAAACATAAATGCACAATAGAAGAACGGGAAGACTATGAGCATCACATATTGAACGGTGTAATCGTTTACTCAGGCGTCGATTACGAGAAGATCCTATGTGAAGCTGAGAAGGAAGCTGATGTGATCGTTTGGGATGGAGGCAACAACGAAATACCATTCTACAAGCCGGATATCCACATAGTGGTCACCGACCCCCATAGACCTGGGCACGAACTGAAGTATCATCCCGGTGAGACAAACCTCAGGATGGCTGATGTGATCGTCATAAACAAGGTCAATACAGCAGATATGAAGAATATTGATATCGTCACAAAAAACATAAAGGAAGCAAATCCCAACGCCATCATAGTCAAAGCAGCCTCTCTCATCAAAGTCGACAAGCCGGAGTTGATCAGAGCCAAAAGAGTATTGGTCATCGAAGATGGCCCTACTACTACGCATGGAGAAATGTCATATGGAGCAGGAACCCTAGCAGCCCGGGAGTTCGGCGCAAGCGAGATTGTTGATCCAAGACCCTATGCTGTAGGGACAATTACAGAAGTATACCAAAAATATACACACTTGGGACCTATAATACCGGCCCTCGGTTATGGACAACTTCAGATACGAGAACTCGAACGAACAATCAACGCCACACCTTGCGATTCTATAATAGTGGGGACTCCCATCGATCTAAGACCGGTGCTGAATCTAGATAAGCCAGCTGCGCGAGTCAAATACGAACTCCAAGAGATAGGCTCACCAAATCTTGAAGAGATAATCAACAGAAAATTCCCTGGAAAATAGTAGACATACGCCCCACATCACTGGTCTCGTGAATTCTATTAGTAACGTTTCACAGAAGACTGAAATTCATTTCTAACAATGGACCTATAATCAATAGAAAGACTATTGGAAGACATCGATTGCTATTTTACTGGAGCTGAGAATGACCTTTTTTAATCTCTGCTTGAATCGAACATTTCTTCGTAGTTAGAACTCTATTTTTTAGATTCATAACGTAAATAAAGGTCATGAGTCTTAACTTTAAACAAGTATCGAAGGGTTAGGCCCGGGTTCATATGACTAGAAAACGATCGAGATTAGAGATGTATCTTGATGTATTGGAGACAATGGAATCGGGTATCAATAAACCTACAAACATTATGTACAAATGTAACCTTTCATGGGTGCCTATGCAGGAAATCCTAGACTCAATGATTGAAAAGAACCTTATCGCAGAGGTCGAGAGGGGAAGAAAGAAGACCTATGAAGTAACAGAGCGGGGTAGAGATTTGCTTAGGTACTTGCAAAGCATGGTAGATGTGTTGGCGTCTCGAAGACCGAAAGTGACTGCTATAACAAGTGCACGTACGAAATCAACGTTTGTAACGCAGCTTGGACGAGACATTCTAACTCCTCCACAAGCCGGCAAATCAGCTGAGAACGATGCCTCTTAATTTCCCAACAAGATCCATCTCAGCATTCAGTAAGGTGAAAGAAAGGTCTAATCGCATTTTTTTAAAGATTAAAAGAAAGGCTTTAGCGACTAACGCAGGCGAGAATGGCCCTGATCTTTGGGGTCTAAATTATTAAAACCCCCGAGCTCGGGTAAGAGCTAAGACCTTAGCATAAGACCTTCATTGCTAAAAAGCAGACTGGAAAAGGAA
>Ga0315312_1000953_pt1 | contig 26240 bp, 34 predicted proteins | sample TDP7_MG_FD_203629 | JGI IMG/M metagenome (GOLD analysis project Ga0315312, IMG submission 203629) | Freshwater sediment microbial communities from Lake Towuti, South Sulawesi, Indonesia - TDP7 | ecosystem: Environmental > Aquatic > Freshwater > Lake > Sediment | place: Indonesia: South Sulawesi... | reverse complement strand
GATTGCTGTTTGAGCGCAATCGTGTCATCGCTGAGGGAGCCGGGGCGGCGTCTGTTGCGGCGGCACTTACGGGTAAGGCTGGAACGGGTCGCGTGGTCTGCGTGGTTTCAGGCGGAAACATCGACCTATCCAAGCTAGTTAAGATTCTACACGGCGAGATCCCCTAAGGGCAATTAAAGTGTTGTAAGCTCCTAAACCAGTCAAAGAATGACCAGATTGCGCATAATTAGCAAATCGTGGTGTGCGATTTGCTGATGAATGACCTATCACAGGCTTATGCGACTAGAATAAGAATGTTAAGCGATGAGTTCTACTTTCTCTTTGAATACCTGCAGAAGTTGTTGTCCGCTTTCTGTTAGGCGTTGAAGGCATATTCTCTAAGTGAAAAGAATAGGAAAAATTTGTTTTTCATCATCACTTGCCGAGTGAAAGTGTAACTTTAGCTGTCTGATTTTGGAATAGGCGTTGCTTTGGGTTCTGTTAGATTTGAAAACTATGATGACACATCCAATATTTGAGTCGTCTTTTCTATTGAATCAAGTTTGAGTCTAATCCGCAAGTCACGTAGGATATCCCGTCCAATAAAGCCTACTCGATTTGGACTAGTCTGCAATAGCACACAACCATCCCAATGCCTTACAAGCCTAACATTGCATGTAATTGAATTGATGTTCCCCTTAGTATCTTTGACACATATTTTTACCCTCTTATTGTAATAGGTATAACTGCGCCCCAAATGCTCTCCGCTTCGCATTTGAAGTGGAGTAAAGTCAGTTAATGGTTTAACAAGTTGATTGGCATTAAAGATCTTGTAGAAAGGATTACCTGTATCCAAGTCTGCGCATATAGGTGAAGATTTCTCAATAATATTCTTTTCATCTGAATCTTCTGTACCTATGTATACGCTGAGGGTAGGGTAAAAGTCATCACCACTTATAGGTGTCCAAGCAGATTCTTCTATTACATCAGGTGCTGAAAACACGTAGCAAGCTTTATCGTATTTCTTTGCTAGTCGTTCAACTTCGTCTGATATATCATCAGTCTTGGTAGTTTGGAAAACAATCTTTCTATTGCATATTACAGCTTGTCGATAACCATTTCTCCAAGCTTCCTTAAGCAAGTCTTTGCATGAGTCATGGACGATTTTCAGTAACTCTTCAGATTCGATCAGTCCTAAGTTAATAAAGTCTTCGAATGACAGAGCAAATGGATTTTTGGCAGAAATCAACTCCCACCTAATAGATGGTATATCTGAGGTCAATGTATTTTCCTGTTGTTTTGCAGACAATGAATTGAGTGGGATGGATATCTGGTCTCTTTCGCTTTTTTCCACTAGCAAGTCTTGGGGAAATTCTCCCCATACCCTAACACGCTTTGATTCTCGTATTTGGTCCTCAAAAGTCAACTCGCTAGACATTTTTCTTAGTTTCCTCCATTATCCTCTGGATCATATCACTTCCAAATTCACTGATGAATTTATCAAACTCGTCCATTTTGGTCGTTCTATATGCTATGTTTAGATAGTATTCTTTCTCTGGGTTTGTTGCTAGAGGCTCAACAACCACTTGAAAACCTCCTTCTCGCTCTAACGGAAGAGTGGTGGCTAATCTAATGGAACAAACTCTAAGCTTTTTTGCAAAACTCTCTGATAGTCTTTCAAGGAAAGTTTGATCTATCATTGAAGTCAATCTATCTAGCGGTTTAGTCTTTGCTTTCGTTCTCGTAGTACAGTTAAAAGTAGCATCTGAGACGATATCGGGGAATATGTTAAGAGCAACCAATATTGCCTTTACTTCTTCTTTATACATTGGCTCCAAGTTAATGTTGTTCAATATTTCGAAAACAACTGCATTGGGACTTCCGGCTTGGGTTAGGGGCAAGAAGACAGTAATATTTCCCTTTGAAAAGGTCTGAATTGGTATAGGTGGTGCTTGAGGGTTCTGTGGGTTCGGTAGTTGACCTCGTACTTCCAAGTAATTTTTTTCCTTTAAGGCTTTGTTGAACAGCTCAGCCGTAAACGTTAGGAATTGTGTTCGAAAGACCAATTGAACCTGTGTTCCGATTGCTGGAGTTGACATTTCAAGATATTCTATCGGCTTACGGTTATATTTATTTATTGTCTCAGCAGGAATTAGTGTAGCTGAAACAATCATTGTAAGATAGCACGCCCATTATGAATATTTTAGTTTTTTTTGTTGAGTATTTGTAGTATTTGTTGTCCGCTTTCCGTTAGCCTATACGTCTTAGTCGGTATCCCCCACTTCTTCTCTATTCCCTGCAACTCTATCAGCCCATGTTTCAGGCAGAAGTTGAGTTGACGATAAAAGTTGATAAGCCTATTTTTTCAAGAGATTCATGCTTGCGGTAATCCTCTTCTCCCAAAGGCTACATTGCGGTAGTTCATGTTGGAGCTATAAGCCCACATTGCAGTCGTGAAGCTTCTTGTATCGCACCATGTCTTAACGAACTTGCGCCAAATCGTCCAACGATTATAGAGCCGACGGCTGCTTTCGTGCATGACTTTTGTGAGTTCTTCTTGGTTCATCAAAAGAGGCTTATAAGTGACTTCAGTCATGTCATAGTGAACCCAGTCAGAGGGGAAATCGGTATATAGTCGTCCTTCATCCTTCAGTTTGTTAAACAACCTAGTTCCTGGAAGAGGCGTCAGATATGTCGTCTGCATTACGTCTATCCCAGAGCTATGAATATAGTTTATACGGTGACGCACCTTCTCCAGCGTGTCCCCATCCATACCATACATGAAAGCCCCCAGCACAGCGATGCCATGCCTATTGATACGGCGAAAGGCTTCTTCATAGGCATCTACCCCTATCTTCAGATTTAATCTCTTGTTCACTTCTTCTAGCACACCTGTGTCCTCGGCTTCCACCCCGAGGAATACCATTCGACAACCGCTTTCCGCTGCATACTTCAACACATCCTCGTTGCTTGCAAAATTCATTGACGCTTGACAGAACCAATCCTTCTTGATTCCACGTTCAATCATTCCCTTGAACAGCGCTATAGCCCGTTCTTCATCCTGCTTGCCGAAGCCAATGATGTTGTCGTCTACAAAGAAAACCATCTTCTGAGAGATTGTTTCGAGTTCATCCAAAACCTTTTCTACTGGGCGCTTACGGTATCTATGACCGTTGAAAACCGTGGCTGAGCAGAATTCGCAATTCATTGGGCAACCTCGTGAAGTCTGTACTGAGCCAAACATGTAGTTTGGGTGAAAGAGGTCACGGCGGGGTTGAGGCATCTCCTGAAGATCCAGCCAATGCCCCTTGTAAAGTTCCTGCAGTTTGCCCGTTTCAAAATCAGAAACAACTTCAGCCCAGACACTTTCTGCTTCGCCAATAACTACAGCATCAGCATATTGCAGGGCTTCCTCTGGTAACATTGAAGCGTGGATTCCGCCTAACACGACTGGCACACCTCTCTTTCGGTAGAGGCTAGAAATCTCATAAGCTCTAGTGGCGTTTGCTGTGAACGCAGTTAGACCCACCAAATCCGCCTCTCTAAACTCAAAAGGTGCAAAGTTCTCATCAACGATTTCGACCTTCCAATCACGAGGAGTAAGAGCTGCAACAATTCCAAGTCCTAATGGTTGAAAGCGAGAGCTTGGGTTGACTGTCAGCCCCACCCGACTAGGATTGACTGGGTTAACAAGCACCAACTTCTTAGCCATCTTCTAGTCTCCACTCTTCTGCAAGGATTGAGCGAAAAAACATATAAATTTTCGAACCTTGGCATAATCGTCGACGAAGTTGCCTTCTCAGTCTTTCTTGTTGAATAGTTGTAGTAGTTGTCGTCCGATATCGGTTAGGCGATATATCTTAGTTGGAATCCCCCACTTCTTCTCTACTTTCTGCAATTCTATTAAATGATTGCTTAGGCAGAAGTTGAGTTGACGATAGAAACTGTGATGATTCCTGAAGCCGCTGTTGCTGTTGAGTTGACGGTAAATAGCCATAGTGCTCTTTGACCCATACGCTAACACCCGTAGTATCTTTACTATTAACGTGGCTTCATGCGGACGCAGACGCAGGTTTTGTTGGGAAAGTTGTGGTTTTTGCATTTCTCTCACGTATATTGACTCTCAGTATACGCCTAAGTAATATACGTAGGAAAAGTTATATAAGCTTTGCGCATATACGCATAACCAATATACGCCAGAGGAATTCCGTTTGCATCAAATCGACAAACTAGACGAAGACAAATCCACACTACGAGTCCTACTCTACTTACACGAGAAGAAAGAGGCAAAACTGACAAGCATCATGAAAGGAATACCAGTCGGACAAAAAGCAGTCTACACAGCCCTATCAACACTCACAGAACTCCAACTCATAGAAGAAAAAACAAGCAAAGACTTCCCATTCACAAGAAACTTCATACTAACACAAAAAGGACAAGAAATCGCAAAACACTTGGCTGAAATTGAGAAAATCCTAAGATCATGAGTCTCTGGATATTGATATGGAGTTCAGGGACTTTCGGAGAAGGTATAAGTATTACATCTACGTAATACATCTATGGTGAAACAATTGCCCGTGAAAACCACAATAACATTGAAGGATGAAATCTACGAATACCTGATCAAAAAAGTTGGAAGACGACGAATCTCTGAGGCTGTAAACCAAGCACTCATGAAACAACTCTTCAAACCACAAACCAAAAGCATGTTCGGCATAGACCCCTGGCTTACAACACACGGTCTCAGGGACGAGGAAGAACCCCATGAAACTCCTTGACTCCTTCGCGTGGATAGAATACTTCACAGGCTCAAGCAGAGGAGCCAAGGTAAGAGACTACATAGAAAGCGAAGAACCACTATACATCCCTTCGATCTGCCTCACAGAAATCAAGTCAAGATACTTACGAGACAAAAAAGACCCAACAACCAGAATAGAGTTAATCACAGAAAGAAGCTTCATCGTACCATTAAACAAAGAAATAGCCCTCTTAGCCGCTGACGTCAAACAGGAACATAAACTTCATACAATAGATGCGATAGTGTACGCAACAGCCCAACACAAGGGCCTTACACTGGTCACCGGCGATCAACATTTCGCGGACACACCGAACGTAGAGATGATTTAATCTACCCACAAAGCCCGATCAGTCATAAAGCGACAATTTTCTCTTAGCGAAGGTTTTCTTTCTGAAAAGAGAAAGTTCTTGGTGCCGGGGGCGGGATTCGAGCCCGCGACTTTTATAGTTAGAAGTAATTAAAAGTCTGAACCCAATAGAAGAATTTGGAGAGCGATGGTTGAGTTGCGCTTGCAAGGTGTTAAAGCTGTCCTCTTTGACTTAGACGGTACACTGGTGGATTCTTTGAAGGCGATAGTGAACGCTGTTGAAAAAGTCTTAGAGTCAAGAGGACTGAAGTGCGACGGTGTCAAAGTAGTTAAAATGATAGGGTTACCTCTCGAAAATATTTTTGGTGTTCTTGCTCCAAACCTTTCTGAGCAGGAGATATGGCAACTTGTCCATGAATATAGGAAATACTATATGCTGCATCATCTTGAAAATACAACGATTCATCCGTCAGCTCAGATGGTTCTTAGAAAGTTAAAAGCAGAAGGCTTCAAGCTTGGAATAATAACAACCAAATATAGGAGGCCGGTTATGGGTGTACTTTCTCATTTTGGTATTACAGAGTTATTCGACGTGGTTGTGACCGGATATGAAGTGAAAAAGCACAAACCAGAGCCTGATATCGTCCTTGAAGCTGCAAAGAGGTTAGGAGTAAAACCTAAGCAATGCATCGTTGTGGGTGACAGTCCGGTGGATGTTGAATCAGGGAAGAGAGCAGGATCGTTCACCGTAGCGGTATTATCTAACACGTACGATAGAAGATTGCTGGAAGACGCAAAGCCCACGATTGTTATTGAGGGACTTGAAGCGATTCTAAAGATCGTTTAGTGCCGGGGGCGGGATTCGAGCCCGCGACCTCTGGACAGTTGGGCGTTTGCCCCATTATGTGTTCTCCAGATTATGAGTCTTACCAAGCATTCATGATAAAATGCTACACTCTAAGTGGGCAAAATCTCCTCCACATCCTTCATGAATAGCGAAACGGTCAAACTGATTACCATATCACTGCAGCGAAGAATCCCAATGAAAGAAACGAATAACCGTGCGGTGGACAAAACATAAAGAACGGGTTCAAACTGTTCTGCCCTTAGAACATTAAATACGTTTTAGCATCGTTAAGTCAATTACGCTTAAAAAAGACTAGCCTTGATTATTGAATTGCGATTTGACTAATAGGAAGGGGAAATTATCGAGTGCCAGTTAAGGCAATATTGTTCGACTGGGGCGACACACTGATTCAAACGGTTCAATTCGATTATGATGCATGCTTGTCAAAACTTCACGAAAGCCTCCTGCATGATGGAATAGCGGTTCCCTTCCAAGAATTCAAGCAACTCTACTTCCAGACTCGAGACCGCCTCTACAAAGAAACCGAAGAAACCTTGGAAGAGCCCAACTTTCTGCTGCGAATCTCAGAAACCCTCAAACACTTTGGATATACACTCAAGGAAACTGATGAGAGAATCGTTAGAGCAGCCGACGCCTTTGCAGAAGCCTTCGCCGGTCAAACGACAATGAAAGACCTTGTTCCAGCAGTTCTTGAGCAGCTTCGCCACAAATACAAGTTAGGGGGCATCTCCAACTTTGCCCTTCCACCAGGCGTAAAGAAGACGCTGGAACGATTCGACCTTGCCAAGTTTTTTGATGTTATATTGATTTCTGGGGAGGTTGGGTGGCGTAAGCCAAGTCCAAGGATTTTCCAGAAAGCTCTGGAATCTTTAAAAGTGGATGCTTCTGAATCGGTTTTTGTGGGCGACTCGCCGATTAGTGATGTTGAAGGCGCAAAAAAGGTTGGTATGAAAACCATTTTAGTGAGAAAATCTTCGACTGAAAAAAAGGAGACTGGAAATCCAGACGCTGTGATAGGTGAGTTGGACGAGTTGCCAGCGGTGTTGAAAAATCTTTAGGGTTATTTTAGGGCGCCTAAGATCTGTTTTATTCTGTCGAACTTGTGCTCCTTCACCAGTCCCAATAGATACTTAATTCTTTCAACCGCATCTCTCTTACTGTTTGATCTCTTCAGTTCGGTGAGACAAAGCTCTAGAGAATCTTCAAAGCCTTCTTGGTAGCTTGCCATTTTTTCACCATTCAATGTCTTTCTCTGCTATTTTTTGCCAGCAGTTTCGGCAGATGGGCTGTCGCTTACCCTTATAGTAGATGTAGACTTCTATGTCTGTGCTCTTGCACTCGCCGTTCCACGGGTTTTTACAGCGTTCAACACTGTGAGTCATAAGAAGGTTCCTTAATTAGAGTTGATGGTTTTGTTCATTTAAAGCAGTCGACTAAACGACAAGCGAAGGAGTGGAGAGAGCTAGGTGAAAGTAAAAAAGATGCTCCATCCATCAGCAATATTGTTTCTTAACGCAATTTTGACTTAAGAGAATGGTTTGGCTGAAAGAGTTTTGGTTGAAGAGCTTGAGCAGAGTGCTAGAGAAGATTAAGGGATTTTACGGAAGATTTAAAGTGGCATCGAAACGAGGCGTTTTGCTACCAGCCTGGAGAACACTCACAGGCGAAACTCCTTTGATATCCTTTGAGACTCTTGTCAGCATTTATTTGCAGGATCCAGCCGCCAAAGCAGCCGTTGACTTCATCGCTGACCAAACTGTTGGGATGGGCTTTTATACGACGGCGGAAGACCCGAGAGCTAAGGTAGTGGTGGATGAGTTCAACGAAGCCGTCAACCTTGATGGCATGCTTATGCAGGCAACCCGAGAAATAGTGGCTTTTGGAAACAGTTTCTGGGAAAGGATAGAACCCGACCAACTTGAGAATCTTGAAATCCTGCCACTAACCAGCGTTGAGAAGATTCTGCGAGACAAGCATGGTGTTGTTCAGGGCTATAAGCAGAGTTTCCGTTATGGCGGTAACATCTTAGATGTTGAACGCATAATCCATTTCCGTTGGAATCTAGTGGACGGAGAAGCCTTCGGCACTGGCTTACTGCGAAGCCTAGCTGAAACCATGCAACTAGGTAATGGCGAGACCCGTCCATGCTACGTCACTATGAAAGGTGGGATAGAGAAGGGGATGACTGAAATCATTAGGAAGTATGCGGGACCAACCGAGTTGTGGAAGTTTCCAGGCTTGGCAGATGACAAAGCATCCGAGTATGCGTCGCTTCTCAGGGGGATGCCGAGGGAAGGCGCGAGATTTGTCGTCAACATGCCAGCCGAAGTGGAAGTCGTCTCGGTTGATCCACGCAGCAGATTCGAAGCCTATGTGGAACACGTTTGGAACCAGTTTATCTTGGGTTTGCAGACGCCCTTGCCCAAGCTCTTCACAACCCCGGGGTTCACAGAAGCCTCCGCAAGAGCAGCCATCGAAGTGGCGGAACGAAAGGTTATGGCTCTACAGCGCTTCCTCAAACGAATCGTGGAACGTGAGATCTTTGTGCCAGTTGTTAGACAGGCGGGATTGGACCCTATTAAAGCTCAGATTAGACTAAACTGGGGCATACCAGAAAAACCAAAGTTCATGTTGGGAGATCAGCTGAGAGCCTTTGAACTCGGCGCCATAAGAGCCGAAGAGTTGCGTAAGATGTTGATTAAGCAGGGATGGGAACTCTGGGAACCCGAACAAACAACTGAAAAAGTTTGAGCCAAGAGAGGAGGTGAAAACTGAAAATGGACTTCACAAGTTTTACGCCTTTGATCGAGTGGCTGATCGCGTGCATGATCTTTGTAGTCGGCGTCTACGTGATAGATGTCATAAGCGGTCACAGAAGGGAAGGAAAGATCTACGACTTCATGAAACTGATGCTGGCGTCGGACTTAGCCAACAACAAAAAGAAGACAGAACAATAGAAGAAGATAGGGTTCTTCCTCGCTTGGAACAAAAACTTAGCCAGAATTTTTCTCCAAACGTTTCGCTCAATGTTTGAATTGACTGATTTTTATTGCATTGCCTTTTTTTCTCATCTTCTCCGAAAGCTGAACTGGCTGGGATAAATCGATGTCGTTATGGGTCGCGGATAATTTTCTCGACTTCATCCATTTTGTGAGGATTAAGAGAAACCTGTAAGCCGTAGGCTGTAGGTTTAACCATGATGAGATTTTGTTTCATCAATTCTTTTATTTCTTTCTTGACTTTGCCGTAAACATGTTTTGGAAAGCCTTTTGGAACGTTATCGATTGACGTATGCCTTCCGCCAATGTAACCATGTCTATGCATCTTGGCAAGAATTGTTTTCACGACGTTATCAATCAATTATTATCGTTCCAAAGATGTCTCTAAAAAACTTCTTAAGTGTTTCCATGATGACACATTAATGACCGAAAGAGAAGTTTAAATATGTCATTTTTACAATTATGAATTGTAGGAGATATAACATGAACAAGAAAGAAAATGTAAAAGAGGAGAACCCACCAGCTCTGCAGAAGCTTTTCGGAGACTCAGCGATAGCAAAAATCCTAGATTATCTAACACTCTTCAAGGGATTCGACTATCCAAAAACCGAAATTTCAAGAAACTCCGGCGTGGCATGGAAAACCCTCTACAGAATCTGGCCGACTATCGAAAAATACGGCTTAGTAGTCAGAACACGTAGAATCGGCAGAGCCGAACTCTACAAGCTAAACGAGGAAAACCCAATAGCGAAGGCTTTGAGTGAATTAGCCTTTCAAATTTCAAAGTATGATGCACAAAAGATAATTGCACAACAAAAGGCTAAAGAGAAGGCTGAATTAAAAGTGCCAGCATAAAGAGAGGAGTTTCAGCCTCGCCTAGAACAGTAAAACTTAGCCAGAATCTTTCTCTACTTAATAAGACTTTTCCGCAAGCCTCAATGTTTGAATTGGTTGATTTCTTCTTGTATCACCTTTTTCACTTCTTCTTCAGAAGTCGGACCAAGCAGTTTGATTTTGCCGTTGATTAAAGGGTCTGTGGTTCCGTATCTCCGCACTGTTTCGAGCGTTGCCTCAATCTCAATTATCTTAACCTTGTCGCCGAAGCCTTTAGCAATCCTCTTTATTAGATGATACATGTGGGGGCTTACTGGACAGAAGAAGTTCTTGAACAAGGTCACTTCAACCTTGTCTTTTGAAGGCTTGTAGTTCAGGTCTATGGGTTTGGCGTTGACGGTTTCCTTTGTCAGGGGGAAGTACATGAGTTTGAACGGTGCGTGCTCTTTGATTATTTTGAATCCTTGTTTAAGGAAGTGCTCGTAGTGCATGTATTCTTTGAAGTCTGTTGCATCAACTACTATTCCCTTAAACTCTTGTTTTCCGAGATCATCCTTTGCGTAGTCGAACATCATTTTGCCGTATCCCTTGTGCATGTAGTCCCGTAGCATTTCTGTGCAGTAAATGCAAGCTACCTTTGGCTCTATTTCGATTGGAACCAGCGCCCTCTCTGATGTTTCGTAGTAGATGTGACCGACAACCCTGTCGCCATCCAATAGATGATAGCCTTCAACGTGTTTGCCGAGGTTAGCCTTGAACCATTCCCTCGACTCTGGCATAGCCTTCACCCACGGATGGTCTGGGGGTAACTCACTCATGCAGCAATAGACTGTTTCTAAATCGCCTAAGGTTACTTTCTTAACTCGCATACAACCTACCTCAGCCTCTACTTCTAACGTTGCTCAGACTTTAAATTGTTTGTGTCTTGCTGAAACATCTAGCCCCGATAATTTAACCGATAGACTGGTATGTGTTTATTGCTTTTTCAAGGGCATTCAAGGCTTCAGATAAGTTTGGCTTGTCAGGGTTTATGTTGCCGAGACCTATTCTTACCATTCCTGACCTTGTCAGTTTGTAGTCGCTTTTGAAGAGGAAGAATGCTCCTGGCACTGGGGCTATGCTGTAATGCGGTATTGTGTGTTCGTTAATCCACTTGTGGGTGTCTTTTATCGGGAGTTTCACCCAGTAGGTTACACCGACACTGTTTGGAAAGTATTCGAAACTCTTCTCGCTCAACCATCTTTCGGTTTCGCTTTTGAGTTTTGTCCATTTCTGCTTGTGCCTTTCCAGGTCTGCGCTGCCTTCTTTTAGCAGTCTCGCTGCGATGGTTTCAACGATGTTTGCGCAATTGCCAACAGTGTTTAATGTGTCTAAGTAGAGTTTGTCAACGAGTTCCTTTTCGGCTATGGCGATGCCAACTTTCAGTCCTGCGAGACCATACGCCTTTGTGAAACTGGTTGTCACAATGCCTAACTTCGGGTCGATAGAGAAAATAGTAGGTATAGCATCTCGATGAAATTCGGCGAATATTTCGTCGCTCAACACATAAAAATCATATTCACTTGTGACGTTCATTATTTCTTTCAGTTCGCTTATTTTGGATATTGCTCCGCTCGGAGCGTGAGGATTTGTTAATACAAGTAGTCCAGTTCTTTTTGAAACAACCTTTCGAAGACTATCGGCGTCAAGTCTGTAGGCTTCATTTTCTTCTCTTTCTAGTCTTTTCACGTGTGGAAAATGTTCTTGCACTTGGCGTAGCAGCGGTTCATAGGTTGGATATTCCACTATGGCTTCAGTTTTCTTCGTGTTCCTTTCTGCTAGATACCGAATTATTCGTGCGTTTTGACCCGAGGCGCCTTCGCTCGAAACAAAGACGTTTTTGGGTTGGACACGATACCTTTGGGCTAGTAGTTGGGCGTTCTCGGGGTTGCCGTGCACATAGTTGATGCTTAGGTCAACTTCACCCAGCATCAAATCACATTTAAAGTAGTTCAGACCACTTGAGCGGAAATCATATCTTATGCGTGTGCGCTCTGGCACATGGACATACCAGTCTAGATACAGTGATGGATGCTTCATCGTGAACGCCTTGCTCACTGTAGAACATATTTATCCCTTATCCTTTTCTTTTCTCTCGTGTCACTCCCAAACCAAAAGGGAAGCCGCCCGCTCTATAGGGTTTTCCTGAACCTCTGCGCCACTAGAAATATTTCCCGATAAGGACTTCTAAGGTCTGTTTTCTCCAACAAATACTATTTAGTACAAAGCTATAAACTAACTCCTGATGACGCCAGTGAAGTTTGGCAGGATTCTTCTAACATGTGCTGGGAAAAAGCCAGCGTCTGGCAAACCATTTAAGGAGGCACATACAAACCATACAGACCATAATGGTGAGATTGTGTCAAGTCCAAAAGGCGTTTCAAGAACAACATTCTTGGTAGGAGTTGTAGTTGCAATCTTGGTTTCAAGTCTCATGTCAGCGGTAATCTCTATGCAATATGCTAGAGGACCTAAAGGCGACAAAGGAGATACTGGACCTATAGGACCGCAAGGACCCCCTAGCATATCTAAAATTCCTTTAGCATATACGGTCTCATCCGTTGGCGCTGAAGCAAATTACACCTATCCAGAATGGGTAGATATAGTATCGGTGTTCAATGAACAAATGTCTGTCCAAGTTTCTGTGGAGAATAGCAGCAACCTACTAATAGTGTTCCAAACATATCTTCGGGTGTATTGGGCACCAACCACTATTGGTTGGGCACGCATCGACATAAGAGCTTTGGTGAACAACATACCAGCTTCACCAAACGAAATGCAAGGAGTCGAAGCACCAAGTTCGTCGTATGGCGCGAGTGTGAGCGGAAATGCTCCGTATTGTGGCATATTCTGGCAACAAGCTTCTGCAGGCGTTCACAGTGTCAAAATACAGTGGCGAGTATTCGCTAGCAACGCAAATGGCCCATATAGTGCATATGCATTAAATCCATGTTTAATTGTCTACGCCCTACCCAATCCATCTTAATAGGCCACATAGCATCCGCGACAAATCTAGTCTATGCTTGCGCGTTCTCGCGTGAGTTTTGAAAAAACTATTATGTCACGGAATCTTTTACATTACTGATCAAGATGACCGAAAAAATAGGCGCAGATGTTATAGGAAGAAAAAAGAAACTACGCACACAGAACAAGGAAAGAGTGCGCGCTGAGGATTTACAAATACGTATCAGAAAAATTGCTGAATGTATCAGACGAAACCCTGAAGACATTGGTGAAGACACCAAAGAGGAGTTGAGACGGCTCTTGGTTGACATCGAAAAATCTTCAAGGCAAACTAACCCAGATTTCTCACAAAAAGCACAAGAGTGGCTATCTTCAATTCAAAAAGGAGTGAGTTTGTCAGCAGACATAGTTCAGCTATTTACATTCTTAAGTGGAATGACATCTTTACCTATGCTTTTTCAAGCCACAAAAATAGCCAACAACATATCTTGTGGTTCCCGTGTTCTTTCTGACCAATCTCCGCTTAAGAAGAAGGATAAAGCACCGAAAATGCCCAAAGAGACCGCTTATGTCTAGTGCACCATCGACAATGAGCGCTCGCAGAGCAAAATGTTAATGGAAACTCGGGTGTAATGCTTCGCTAGACTGCCCTAGCCTGAAAGCCTGTTGGCGTTCTGCGAAACATCTGAGATGCACTGTTATTCTTCTTCTAGCTTGACAACCTTACAGCATCTTCGCTCTAGATGACCCATCAAGTCCACGCCCGCTCTTGCCCTTTCTTCCTCTTCTTCGAGATGCTTCTCAAAGCCCACTTGTTTCACACGGTTATAATTGTCGATTACAAAGGAATACCATTCACGCTGGTATTGTGTGTGTTCGCAAGCAAGGTAATCGTCGCAGAGCAGACAGCTCTTCAACTTCTTCTGAGAGGCGCATTTCCTGTTTTCGCATGGCGCACCGCCTCCGTTGAGGCACATTGGACACTGCGCACTAGCAAACCACTCTAAGCCCTTCCTAAACTCCTTGAACCTGAACGACTTTGCTACCGACTCCATCCAGTCATAGCGAACCGTGTCAACAAGCCTCTTCAACTCGCCAGCAATCATCTTCACTCTTCCGTTCCCGTTTGGACACTGGCCACAATAAACACCACATATTCCATACCGATTGTTTTTCTTCTCCAATCTGAACACTTCCGCGCTGCTTAGATTATGCTTAAGAGAAGAACATGGTTATAGACTTGACGCACGCTGAATCATTCATAAGAAACCGTGACTAAACTTATTTTCTGGCGCTAAGGTGGGAGTTGAACCCTCAGTATTCGCTCTGCTCTGTAAATTCGAAGCTAATTTAACTCTCATCTTCGCATACATGTTGAAGGTGCTCATCAGTTGACTATCACCGCCGTATTATTCGACCTTTACGGCACTATTGCTCACATTCTAAATGGAGTAACCGATGAGGAAGCATCCGACTTTCTTGTCAGTCGTGGCTACGAAGTCTATCCCCAAACCTTCATGGCAGCGTGGCGATTCGTAGCCTTCATAGACTACCCCAAATACGGATACAAGAATTATCATTCATTCCTCAAACGAGTTCTATGGAGAATAAGAGTTAGGGTTGACAAAGAAACCCTAGATGGACTGGCTAAACTGTATGAACGAAGTCAATTCGAACTCTACCCAGACGCCATAGGAGCCGTGAAAAGGGCGAAGGAATACAGGCTCAAAACAGCCATTGTTACCACTATAGCACGTTTCAAATTCGAAAAGGCTTTGCAGCCAATTCTACCGTATTTAGATGCTGTTGTCACTGGTTATGAGGCAAGATGCGAGAAGTCAAATCCAAGAATGTTCAAACGAACCCTAGAAATCTTAAATGTTAAACCAGATGAAGCCGTGATGATTGGAGACGATGTTCCGATAGACATCTTGATTTCTAAAAAACTGGGTATACACACCATACTTTTGGATAGGGAACATAAAATGGGTGGCAGCGAGTTCTCGGATGCGATGGCAGAGAACCTTGTAGAGGCTATAAAGATAGTTGAGGCTTGGATTAGACGTTAACCGAGACGCTTTTGAAGCGAAGATAATAATGGTTCTATGCTTAGATCCTTGTATCCTAGCGTTTTGGCTATTTCGACAACATCATATTTTTGCCCAACAGCCCACAGACTCTTTAGGAATGTCCCTGCCTCATCATTGTTGAACCATTTTTCTCCAAATCTTTCCTTGAGTGCTGCTCTCAGCTGTTCCTCGAATATCCAAGCCCGTAGATATTGGGCGCAATAAAAACCGTCATCATGATCTGTCAGGTAATGATTCTTGGGATGTTTGAACTTCAACACTTCTTCGAGGGTTTCCTTGTACACTTCATCCATTCCCTCTAATGTGTCGGCCGTGTGTAGTTTGAGTTCGTAAGAGAGCTTTGCACCATATCTTCTTAGAAAGTGGAGTTTGTATAGGTAGAGGAAATCCAAGTATTCCTTTGCTTCTTTCAGAGGGGTGTTTTGCCTCAGCCAGTTTTCGTCGGTCAACAAGTATTCTAGCAGGAAGGCAAAGGTTTCGGTTATGGAGTTGTCGCCCAACCGCTTGTACTCCACAGCCAAGTCTGGATTTACGCAACCGTAATGTTCTGCGTGCCCTGCCTCATGGAACAAGGCTGCGTAATCGTCGTGTCCACCCTTCGGCATAACCACTAATTTCACTTCGTCGGGAACTCTTATTCCACTACAGAAAGCCCTCGGAGACTTCGTGGGTCTTTCCTCCACATCAACCTCAATGTTCTTTTGACCCTCTAAGCGGAGACCCATATCTGCTAACGTATTCCTTAAAGTCTCCACACTATTTTCCTTCTTGAAGTAAGTGTCAAATTCCTTCGCCCTAAAGAAGAAGGCTAAATCGTGTTTTTCTGCATCTCTCAGTTTCACGCCGACTTTGTCAAGTAATGCCTTTTCCATTCGGGTGACGTAGATGGACTCGGTTTTAGTGATGAAGTCTTTCATCAGTTTTTCTAGTCGCTGGAAATTGATACCCTTAATGTCTCTGAACAGGGTCATGTAGTTTGTGTAACCCAACTCCCTAGAGGTTTCGTGAAGTTTTTCCATTCTCTCCAGAAGAACAACATTGATTTTATCGATCACCTTGTTTCTTGCTTCAAAGAGTTTGCTTCTTTGTTCTCTCTTTGGTTCATTGGCTATTTTTATAGCCGCAAGTCTAAAGGGAATCTCTTCTCCGTCTACTTTGATGGTTTCCTTCGATTCCATGGTTTCAGCTTTATCACTGAGTTCTTTCACAACCATGCCTAGATAGTCGCTGACAAAGAATTGTTGCAAATATCTTAGCTTTCTTTCCTCTTCTCCTTTTGATTGTTTTCTTTTTTCTTTTACGGCTAGGATTAGGTCTTTCGTGAACAAGTGCTTGTACTTGTTGTAGATAGGTGAAAGGTTCATTTCCTCTTTTAAGCCAGCCCAGTTGAGGTACCATTCGTTTTCCGTTTCGCTGCAGAAGTTCTCTACATCTAGCCTTATTTTGTTCCAATCATACATACTATTTCCTCACAGAACAAATCGTTATTCACCCTTTGAAAAACCTATCTTTAATCTGAGCTTTGTGATCGTTGTAACCGTTAAGTAGTCGCTAAGCGTTTGTCTCTACAAACGGATTAGGGTGTTTAGTATCGGCTTCTTCTTGGTGGTCTTCTCTTTGCCCAACAGTCTTTGCAGTAGACAGGTCTGCTGGGATCGGGTTTGAACGGTACTTCGCATTCTTGACCGCAATCGGCGCAGACTGCCTTGTGCATTTCCCTTGGTTCTCCTCTTCTGTACGACATTTGGATTGCACCTCCTATTTCGCTGGAAGAACTAGTCTTCGTTACGAATCCTAATTCTTGAATCCTTAACTTAGCATGATTGCCTTATAAACTTATACTAGACTCGGGCAAGGTTTCATCGGTTTGTGTCAGAATCTGGTCGAAACCATACTCTTCATTTCCAACAACCTTCAGTTTAGCCTTGACTTGTCGGTTGTTGATTTGGATGATGCCGTACGAGTTGTGGTAGAAGCCGCGAAGCCTTTTGGTTGACACGGCTCCAGCATAGATTATTGGCAAGTTTCCGATCTCCCACATCCAAGGGCGATGGCGATGCCCGCAAAGAACCAAGTTAACGTCGTTTAAGATTAGAGTTCGGAGGAGATCGCCAGCATCCGACACCGTGTTTCTCTCCATTCCCGTGTCCGGCACTGGAATAAGATGGTGATGAAGCGCTACAATCTTAAACTCATCTTTGTGTTGATTCAGACGCTTTTTCAGCCACAGTCCTTGGTTGTAGCCGATTTCTCCGTCCTCTCTGTCTGGTCGAGACGAATTCAACATAATTAATGCTGTGTCTCCAACCTCTGTGACCGAGGAGGGTTCACCGAAGAACTTTGGAAAAAGCAGATAGCCTGTGGTTCTTGAGTCGTGGTTTCCACTACCCACAACGATGTGCTCGCATTTCAACTGTTTCAGATAACGCTTTGCTTCTTGGAACTCGCCAGTTAATCCGTCCTCAGTGATGTCACCAGTTATAACGACAACATCTGGTTTTAATGCGTTTATTTCGTCTACTGCCTGCTGAAGCATATTCCCTTCTAGTCTGGGTCCACAATGCACATCCGACACGTGCACAAGCAACAGATTTTCGCGAATGTCTCCATTCATTTTAGAAACCCCATGAAAGATAATGAACTAAAATTTCGGAATAATGGCTGTTTCACTTCGCCTAGTGGGGGTTAGTTCCTCCACTAAGATGTCGGCAGCAAGGCTTTGTTCCAATAATAGTAGAGTTCATTGATGATTCCTTTTCTGTTTTCTCTTCTGAAGGCTAAAGTGCGCTATATAAACATTGCCACGAACGCCTTTTATCGTCTTAACCTTCTATCAATTAGTGTGCAAAAAGTTATCTAAGGCTACTGGTGCAGTTGTGTTTCACGGCCAAAAATGCAGGGGACTAGTCGAGGGTGAAAGAATGAACTCAGTTGTGATTCCCTTGATTACTGCTTTCTCTCTTGTCTTTCTTGCGGAGTTGGGCGATAAGACACAGCTAACGACCATTATGCTTTCTTCAAAGGCGTCTGCGACATCCGTTTTTGCAGGAGCCATGTTAGCCTTCTTTGTTGTGGATGGTGTGAGCGCATTGGTGGGAGGAACCTTGCTCGGTTTTCTTCCATACAAATGGGTTCGTCTCGGCTCAGGTCTAGTGTTCATAATCTTCGGGGTTTTCTCACTCGTTCGTAAGAGAGAAGAAATCAAGAAAGAGAGACAAGAGGTAACTCTCCTCAAAACCTTTTCAATGATCTCTCTAATGGAGTTGGGTGACAAGACACAGCTTGCCTCGATTGTTCTGGCTGCAGAACTTGGCTCTCCGCTTGTTGTGTTGTTAGGTGTTATGCTTGCGTTTGCGGTTGTGACTGGAATCGGGGTGGTCTTTGGGGCGAAGGTTCTGAGCTTGTTACCTGAGAGATACTTGGAAGTGGGAGCATCCCTTCTATTCATACTCTTCGGACTCATCTTCATTCTCAGTGCAATAACTGACACAACCTTAATTCTATAATGTAGTTTACTTTATGAACGGGGCAAGCCAGATTAAAAACCTGCAGATTCTTTGCGGGTGAAGTCTATGAAAGTTGTTCACCATGAAATATATCGTGAGGTGTATTCTTCGGATCCAGCCGCGATGCCCGGAAGAATAGAGAGCATCTATGACGAATTGTATGGTCATTTCGAGTTTGTGCCGCCAGAGCCCGCCAACGAAGAGGATCTGCGATTGGTTCACGGGGACGGTCACATAGAATGCGTTAAGAGACACAGACTGGTTTATGAGGTTGCCGTTCTAGCGGTAGGCGGAGCCTTGAAGGCAGCAGAGCTTGCAGTGGAAGGCGAGCCAGCCTTTGGTTTGATCAGACCACCGGGGCATCACGCGAGCAGAGATTCTAGTTGGGGTTTCTGCTACTTCAACAACATAGCCATTTCCGTGGAGAAACTCAGGCGAGAGAACAAGATTGAGAAGGCGTTTATTGTAGATATTGATTTGCATTATGGAGACGGGACGGCTAACGTCTTTGGTGGAGTGCCTGAGGTTTCTTATTTTCATGTTGAAGGCAGAAGTAGAGAAGAGTATTTGGATAGTCTTGCTAGGAGTCTTGCAACAGTAAGAGATTACGATATTGTTGCGGTTTCGGCTGGGTTTGACAGGCATAAAGAGGATTGGGGTGGCTTGTTAACAACACAAGACTACAAGACAATTGGGAAGATGATAAAGGAATGCGCAGAAAGAGCGTGTGATGGAAGAAGATACGCTGTTCTGGAAGGTGGATACAACCACAAGGTTCTAGGAAAAAACGTGAAGTCCCTGCTTCTTGGCATGATGTAGATAGTATTGGCAATTCGCCAAGAGCTAACGAAGATAATATATGGGTCTTATTATGTAAATCGGTAGTGTGGGGGCGTGTTTCTTGGAAGCCTACATTTTCCTTAATTGTGAACCCTTGTTGGTTTGGGAAATCGCTAAGGATGCGCTTAAGATTGAGGGAGTGAAGCTGGCTCATGCAGTCACTGGTCAGTTCGATGTAGTTGCGTATGTTGAGTTTGCCAACATGGACAGGCTTAGGGAGATTTTGGGCAAGATTCAGTCCCTGAAGGGAGTTCAAAGAACCCAGACAGCAGTTGCTATACCACCGAGACTAAAATAAGCATCAATAAAGGTTCTCGCTTGAAATCGTAATTTTCTCGTCTTTTTCTGTTAGAGTGTGTATTTTTCCTATTTCGGTGAACATCCACTTCCTTATACCTTCGTCCTCTTGGAATGCGAAGAAGAGTGGAGGGTTCAACTCGGCTATTCTATTCTTAACCGTAAGTTGTTGGATTTCTTTGTGTGTGGATACTGAAACGACCTCTCCTAGAACAAGGCTGGCTGATCCAATAGACTTCGTCCAAGAGACTTTACATTCAACATGAACTCCGCACTCCTTTATTCTGGGAGGTTTAACTTTCTCTGAGACAAGGCTCGTCAAACCTGCCTTTTCTAGCTCGTTGACTCCGTAGGGGTAATGTTTACTCGTTATCCATATCTGCCTCAGTAGGCGAGTGTCGGGGAAGTTGACGACAAACTCTTTCGTTTCCAAGATGTTTCTGTAGGTGTCGCGTTTCGTGTTTGTTGAAAAGAGAAACTGAGGCGGGTCATAGTCCACAACCGTGAACCAAGCGTAAGGCGCGGCGTTTATTGACCCGTCTTTGCCCACTGTCGTGATGATCACCACTGGCTTCAGATTTAACAGTGTCAGCGTCTCTTTGTTTATTGGCAAAGGAATATACTTGTCAAGTGAACACCCATTTTATCGAAACAAAAGCACGTTATAAAACATACCTAACAAGGTATGTGACCACGCCATGTTTGAATAAGATCATAGGAAAAACCTTTGATGGACCCAGGCACGGATTTGACTCTGCGGTCCCATGTGCTTCGAGGTGGAAGGAGGGCCTCTTTTATCGGTATTGTTTAACCCAATCTTCAAGTTCCATTTGGGGTGCTTTTACCTTGATCTGTTTGACGGTAGCGAAGTTTGTGTCGGTGGTGTAGAGAACTTCAGCTTCTTCTAGGATGGATGTGGCTAGTATTGTAGAGTCGGCTAGTGCGAGCCACTTTTTATCTGGGGTTTGAATAGTGGAGCGATATTCTGCTGCTTTCTCTGCTATTTCTTGGTCAACGTTGCGTATTTTTGGTTCCAGTTTGGTTATTTCTTGTTTCATTTTTTGTAGTCCAGTGAAGTCTTTGGCTCTTTCGAAGGGTGTGTAGAGTTCTGTGAGTTGTATTGCGCTTAGGAGTGGGATAATATCCCCTTTGAAGGCTTCGTCGAGGAGTTTTCCGCAGTGTTGATAGCCAGGGTCTTCGAAGGCTAGGCATAGGAAGATTCCAGTGTCAATGAGGCAGAGGGTCAAAGTTCCTCCTCGTCTTCCGTTCTCATCCTCTCTAATAGTTCTGTTGCGCTTATGTTTTCCAGCCTACTTTTTGTTTCTTTACCTATGCCCTTCATGCTTTCTGATGGCTTTCTGACTGGCCTGATGACAGCTAGTCGCTCCTTTACTTCAACAAGGACTCTGTCCCCTGGTTCTAATTCTAGTTTGTCTCGTACTTCTTTCGGAATCGTTATCTGACCTTTACTTGACAATCTTGTAATACTCAAATTCCTTTCCTACTAACGGATCTAGTAAAGGTTCCTATTAAACTTTCGGATAAATGCGAAAGTATGGTGGGCCGGGCCGGATTTGAACCGGCGATCTTCGCCGCGTGAGGGCGACGTCTTAACCAGGCTGGACTACCGGCCCTAATTCCGCAAGCCCTTAATCTATTCACATGATCAAATAAATTATTTTAGTATGTGCTTAAGATGCCTGCATGCGGTTCTTTCGCAAGTCATAAATAACGAAGTAGCACCAACATAACGCTTGTTTATCTTCATTTTAGAGGAGGTGACCGATTGAGGTTTGGTGATGTCGTGATATGTGTGGCATCGTTAAGCGTGATTCTTGTCTTGGTCGGGATTCCCGTAGAGATGGTCTTGAGTCCAGCTTTAGCCGAATGGCCATACGTTACTTCCGCTATCTCCTACCTACTCACCACGCTGATCGGTGGCTACATCTTCGCCGGAAAGATATGGGAAGAAGCTAGGATAAAAACAATGGTCCAAATAATGGTCTTAGCCGCAACTCTCATGGCATTTTACGTAATAAGCTTTCCAGCCATCCCCCACTGGGGTCTAGCAGTTAAGGATGCGTACGAAGCGGCGAACCCTGGAGTCGAATTGTCAAATTCCGAGTGGTTTACAGTGGAGAGTATGACGCTGGCTAAGATAATGTTCATTGACGTGGCTATGGTGCTTGTGCTAGGTTTCATCGGACTCTACGTTGGCTCGATGCTTAGGCGACCGAGCGGAAAATAGCCAAAACACAATTCCGTCACTATACATTTTATTTCTACTCATCCCCTACAGTCCACATTCTTGAAAATAGGCTTTTCAACAGGAGGTCAACTCGATTTTATCCACGGGCGTTTATGACGCCTTTATTGTCTTGGTTGAAGCCGCCAATAGTTACGGCTATGTGTGCGATTCATATCGCCAAAATACGAAATATGCACAATTAGGCTGCTAGAATAATTGCGGCATTCATGTAAAACTCATATTCACTCGAATCTTGCGAAGTTCATACGGTCTCTACCCGCTCTGAAGATTTCTCCCGAATTCCGTCACTACGTGACCGTTTTCTTCTCTGAAGAGGCAAGGGTCAAACTGGTTTAAAAAAGTAGTAGAGGTTACCTTTAGATTTCTATGAAATCAACGACAGAACATACTTCCAATTCACCACGTAACGATAGGCCAGACCTATCTGATTCCAGTCACTTAGTATGTTCAAGTCTCTTAGAATTCTGGGTATATCTTGCAAATCTCTCATAACATTTGTGTTTGACGTTGCCAATTTCTGGTTTATTATCTCATCAATCACATGATTCTTGAACTCAACGACAGAAGAAAATCCTGAATACCTGTCGTTCAGACTCTGAATGATGGTCACAATATCAAGATAGTTGGCATTGACAAGAAACAGTTTAGCCAATTCGTTCATGAATGGTTGCTTGTCACGTAGTTCTCCAAGTTGTAAGAGTCTGATTCCGTCATTTGTCAAAGAATAATCGTGAGGGTTAATCAGTCGAAGGTCTCTAAGCAATAGGCTCATATTCAAAATCCATGCATTCTTTTGTCTCTGACTTTGTATGCCTCTCATTCTGCATACTTGTTCCCACATTGCATCTTTCACTTGTTGAATGTTCGGGGTTCTCTGTCTCACTCTTTTTCTCTCAATTGCCTTGAGAATAGCATGTATCTCTAAGGGTTTAAGGTCTCTATAATATCCGTAGCCTCTTACTCTTGGTTCTTCCCTTGTAATCAGAACCTCTGACTGTAAGGCATCTCTGCGAAGCTGAACGGTCATATTGTCTCTTACCGACAACAAACCTACTTTATCTATCCAAAAGTATTGTTCATATTCTCCCATTTCCTTCTCTGGTAAAGCCAAGTATGAGAAATCCGCAAAAGTCAGATAGGCAAGTGACTGACCTAAACCTGTTAAGTATTCTCTGCCACCCGCATCACTTGGTTTGCACTCGACAAAAGCGATTCTATTATTTTGATATTGTGCTCTAATATCGGGGCTGGGAAAGGTTTTGCCATACCCTTTTGAAATAAGGGTCACTTGAGGGTTTGATTTGAACCAATTTGCACACGCTTCAGTTACTTCATCATGTTCCATTCTTCTGACCCTCTAGGCTTTTTGAAGATCAATACATAGTCATGAATGCAGATAAAGAAATTAGACCTTAGAGAGCGATACTTCATAGTGTTAATGAAATTCATTCTTGAAGTTGCTAGTCTCGTATATTTTATGACTTTCGTGTGGAATTTAAACCCCATCTTTAAAGCCAGATCAGTAAGATGGTAATCAAGAGAGACGACTTTTCCACCTTTCATGAAGGACTCACCTATCAAAACACAGAAATATCTTCCAGACTTGAGAACCCGCTTACACTCGCTAAAGTTTTGATTCATTCCTTCAAGAAACTCCTCTAATGTGGGGGCAGTTGACAAATCGCCTTTCACCAGTCCATCGTGTTCCTTACTGTAATTAATCAGATTCCAGTAAGGTGGGTGTGAAAAGATTAGATCAACTGACTCTTCTTCGATTCCCAAGTCCTTTAGGTTTCTTGAATCTCCAATAATGAGACGTTGCTTTTGCATCCATCCATTAAGTTCGGAATCAAGACGCATGGACAGATTCTCTCTAGCAATCTTGGCGATTTTGGGGTTAATTTCAATGCCAATACCGTTCCTTTTCATTCTTGCACATGCCACAAGTGTTGTACCACTAGCAACAAATGGATCGAGAACCATTTCACCTTCTTTTGAAAATCTCCAAATGCATTGTCTAGGAATTTCAACAGGACAGCTACCATGAATCGTCTTCAACGTCCATCCAAGAGGATCTCTTTCTGGAGTGTCCCATACAGAGAGAAATTGGAGTCCTTGTTTTTCGTATTCTCTCCATTTTTTGGGTTCTAAATCGTTTGGCTTTTCATTGAGCGTTTTGCCAGTCACTCTTGTTTTAGTCTCAGTTTCTTGACCCAAATCTGACCCTCTTGCCTCTAATCTCATAGATGTAACCTTATAAATAGTTGTTATCATAAGAAGGATAAGGAGATGCTTTTCACGGTCAAAAATACAGATAGAAGATGCATTAACTTAAATACAGACCGACTGAAAGGAGCAGATGCTGAGGAAAGATTTTGTGAAATTATGCGAAATAGTGGTTACGAGGCTGAACGACTTCAACCAAAAGCCAAGAAAGGCGCAGCAATAAAAATGATAAATAATGAAAGAATAGTTGTCGGAGAGTTGATGTTAGTCAGAACGGAGTATTAATCTTCAATGCAGAATTGAAATCCAAATATCCCGATAGATACGGGGACTACGGCATGGAAGAATACAGAGTCAACCACTACAGAAGGTATGAGGAATTGACTGGCATCCCAGTCGTTTACGTTATCGAGAAAACGAAAAGCAGAAAGAACGAAAGAGAATTACCTATCGAAAAAAGAAAGTGGTTATGGAAGAGCTTTAGAGAATTATTGAAGAAGCCATACAAGGCATTCAATGGATGGACTTGGATCAGTGAAGAGAAAAAGTGGGCACCAATCTACTACTTTAAAGAAGAATGTTTCAATGACATGGAAAGTGAATGGTGGGAATAGGGGCGAGATGAGTTAGATATGAATTTAGCTGCTTTTTAGTTAAGGGCATCAAGATTTTTCTCTTATTTTATGTTGGTTCTGCTATGGCTTTGGCTACCTGTTTCAAAAGCCCGCTCTTTCCAGCGTTCCATATCTCAATTCCCATAACCTTTCCTTTCTCATCAAGCTCAAGATGAACATCAGGATCCGCCTCAATCACTTCATGGCTCGGACCCTCTCTGAAAAGCATGTACAATACGTCCACCGACTTGTCATACCATGCTCTCACTCTACCCTCTTCCATACACCTCACACCTTCTTTGACCAGAGAGAAGAAGAAGGAGAAGAAGAAACAAAATAATTTTTCCCTTTTCCAACACAGAGAGAAGAAGAAATCAGATTTGGCTTCAGAAAGGCGCATCTTTCCCCTCCAACCAACCATTCAGCCACTTACATAGGAGGTGATCCGGCCGCAGGTTCCCCTACGGCCACCTTGTTACGACTTCTCCCCCCTCACGAGGCTTAGATTCGACGTGGCCACGAGGACCACGCCTCACCAAAGCTTCACTTGGGTGGAGCGACGGGCGGTGTGTGCAAGGAGCGGGGACGTATTCACCGCGCGGTGATGACGCGCGATTACTAGGCATTCCACGATTCACGAGGGCGGGTTTCAGCCCTCGATCCCAACTACGACAGGGTTTCGGGATTACCTTCTCCTCTCGGAGTCGGAACCCACTGTCCCTGCCATTGCAGCTCGCGTGTGGCCCGGGAGATTCGGGGCATACTGACCTGCCGTGGCCCACTCCTTCCTCCGCCTTATCGGCGGCGGTCTCCCTAGTCTTGCCCTTTGGAGACTCTCCTCAGAGGCAACAAGGGATGTGGGTCTCGATCGTTACCTGACTTGACAGGACACCTCACGGCACGAACTGGCGACGGCCATGCGCCTCCTCTCAGCTCGTCAAGCAAGACCATCAATCTGGCCATCATTCTGCTGTCGCCCCCGGTAAGGTTTCCGGCGTTGACTCCAATTGAACCGCAAGCTTCACGCCTTGTGGTGCTCCCCCGCCAATTCCTTTAAGTTTCAGCCTTGCGGCCGTACTCCCCAGGCGGCGGGCTTAACGGCTTCCCTGCGGCACTGAAGTGGCCCGTAGCCACCCCAACACCTAGCCCGCATCGTTTACAGCTTGGACTACCCGGGTATCTAATCCGGTTCGCTCCCCAAGCTTTCGTCCCTCACTGTCGAGCGCGTGCTAGCCGACAGCCTTCGCCACTGGTGGTCCTCCTGGGATTATAAGATTTCACCCTTACCCCAAGAGTACCGTCGGCCTTTCCCGCCTCCTAGCCTGACAGTATCTCCCGCAGTCCAGCGATTGAATCGTTGGATTTGACGAGAGACTTGTTAGGCCGGCTACGGACGCTTTAAGCCCAATAATCATCCCTACCACTCGGAGAGCTGGTATTACCGCGGCGGCTGACACCAGACTTGCCCTCTCCTTATTCCTCTGCCTCCTTACAGCAGAGAAAAGCCATCCTCAGCGGACGGCACTCGGGGTAGCCCCGTCACACTTTCGTGCATTGCGGAGTTTTCGCAACTGCTGCGCCCCGTAGGGCCTGGGACCTTGTCTCAGTTC
>Ga0315312_1000952_pt1 | contig 26289 bp, 31 predicted proteins | sample TDP7_MG_FD_203629 | JGI IMG/M metagenome (GOLD analysis project Ga0315312, IMG submission 203629) | Freshwater sediment microbial communities from Lake Towuti, South Sulawesi, Indonesia - TDP7 | ecosystem: Environmental > Aquatic > Freshwater > Lake > Sediment | place: Indonesia: South Sulawesi... | reverse complement strand
AGTAGGGTAAATTTTAGAGCTGTCACATTTTCAAATTACATCGCACGCATTCCGAACTTTTTTGACTTGAAACGAAAGGCGTCTTATTTACGGATGCGATTGAAGAGGATCCTGGTATTTTTTTGCTGTTCCCGATATCGCTAGGTATTTGCCATCTTAGTTCCTATGTATTTATCACCTCTAAAGGCTATATTCAAAATCATATATAAGCCCCAATGAATCTGAGTTCCATTCCCATCATTTCCTGAAGACCCGTAAAATTCACGAAGTGGCGGACCTGGGAAGACGTTGGGAGAAGGCCAGACATACTAAGCTAGCCTTTGGCGGCGCCTATTACAGATTCATGGAGGTTCGCCTGCCTCTATCGCCTCTGCCATGTTGGAGGTCGTTGAATATGGACTGCGGCTATAACAGCTGCTATAACTGCAACTATAAATGATAAGTCCAGGGAATGGATCACATATGGACTGCGGTTATAACAGCTGCTATAATTGCGGCTAAAAAAAATACCTCAAGTCCAGCTGTCCCGCTGAAAGATGATCCTAATGGATTCGAAAAACAGCTTGATGCGCTTGGAAAGAGTTGGTCTTGCCAATGAATAGATTCTAAACGTTCTCGGTTGTTGGCCTTATTCTCGTTCATAGAGATCCGCTTTGACGCGGGCATTCATTCAGAAGCAAGTTGGTTTTTCATATGAAGTAAGAGGTAGACGATTATCAATTGTTGTTTTCTTACTAAATAAAATGGTGCATCTCATGACATTTATAGGCTCATGGGTGTTATCGCATATGCGGTAAGGGCAGCTAACAGCACTTCCAACGCGTCTCCGAGAATAAAGCCGCCTACGAACGGCACAACCCACCTTTCGTAGAGCTTGCTCCCTCCAACCCTCAACACAGCGTATTTTATCACCCAGGCTACAAGGCATGCGGCCCAGATCCCGCATATAGAGGATATCCACTCCCAGGCGACTATCGCCATCATCGGGTTGGGTAGCCAGAAGAACCTGGCGCAAAGGTAGCCCATGACTACCATGAATACGAAGCCTATTATCAAATGGGGGGCCGCTTCTGTCATCGGCAACGTTGACGGGCGCGTCCAAAGGGCATCGAAATAACCTTCGAGGGGCTCTACTAGGAGCTTGGAGGGAAACCTGCCGTATCCGTATACGCCTACAACCGCCGTCTGTATTATTTCCGTAGCGAGCATTGCTATGAAAACGGCGACGACCATGACCTTTAACACGTTCTTCGTATTGACTCCCGTAACGCTCGCCATCTTGTATGAGGCTAGGAACGTGAAAAAGGAACCGCCCCAGCTCCATCCGTGTCCGATCCACCCCCTGCTCATCTCGGGGACAAGGACTCCGTCCAAGGAGGTGATTTCCGGATGTATTACCGAGGGCCAAACGAAAATCCTGATGACGCCTGGCGTAAGGTGGTAACATGGCGATGGACAAAAGCCTACCTTTCCCCACAGCTGTGCCATGACGAACCATGTTATGACGCCGGAGAGGGGCAGGACGAACGACACCCAAGGGCTGAAGCCGGTGAAGGTGAAGAATACCATCAACAGTATGTAAGACACGATCATGACCGTCCATGAAGCCCTATACGACATGGGCTCCTTTTCCTCCTCTGCCAAGCGCGCGCCGAAGGCTGACTTCAAGGTTCTCTTGACGTGGTCCCTTTCGAGAAATATCGTTATCACGAACAAACCCAACATTGCGCCAGTGATCAAAGAAGAGAAGTTAAGCGGCGGGTCGCTGAAGGGCGTCCCAGAGCACCAACTCCTTCCGCAGAATCCCAATCCAAGGTATCCCGAATAAGCGCCAAAGGCATAATATGCTATGAAGATGCTGGCCTCGTATACGAAGGTGTAGAACACTAGGCTGATTAGGTAATTGAGTGGCACGAGGAGCAACAGCGCATACACGGGGGGATGCTTGTTGATCCCCAGGTTCCATGGTATGTCCCCCGGCGCAATCTGCTGGGCCCCTGGGGCGCAAGTGTTCGAGCGCCAGCCATATACGTCCGGAAACCATGGGAAGAGCGTAATGCCACTCAATGGTATAGCCAGAAGTACTCCGACCAACATCCCAATGAGGAAAGGCTTCCTCTGATACCATTCCTTTCTATCTAGGTTTTCGATGTTAACGAGACATGAATGGGCGACGAGGACTTGGGGGAAGGGCATCACCTCGACGTCCATCCATTGGCGGCGGAAGATGTTGGCGACGCCTATGCTTATGCCCCCGAAAAGCGCTACAAAAAGGAAACGCCACAGGATGCCGGGTAACAATGCAGCCCATGGTATGGCTCCGATGCTTCCCATGCCCTGCATGAGTAGGTCTGCTACGTCTTTGGGAGCCGCTACGTATTCTGGCACGAATCCAAGATACGATTCTGAAGTCCACTCGCGGGTAACGACGAGCGCTGCGTCATGCCACCATGGGTGATAAATGCTTGCAAAGTAAGACACGCCTAATGCGGTGATATAAATGTACACCGAGTTTGTCGCTGTTATGTGCCTTCTGAAGAGTGGAATCCGCATGAGTGGGATGATGAGCAGGAACATTACAAATGGTCCGCCCATCATGTCCATCATATACGTTGGTATCAAGTTACTGACGCTCTGCGTACAAACTGCGAAGTCCGGGAGAAAGACGACGAAGAGATCCCAGAAGCACGTCAGGGCCACGCTCAATATGGCGACTAGGAGTAAAGTTACAGAGTTGACAGTTTTTACACTCTCCTGCGACTCTCCCTCTCTGGCCATAAAAAATTTTATAAAAATAAAATGTTTAAGCCTTTCCCTAACGATTTTGTTAAAATCATTAAGATAGTTTAATTATGATAGACATATTTGAGATGTCGAAAGATATGATTTCTATCTTTCAAAGGTTCTGCCGTTATATACTCAACTATTCAACACCACCAGACCGTTTCGAAGGCTTACGTGAATGCCGCTCGGGTCCAAACGCCCTAATAATGACAATGGCCGCAACCCACATCAATACAACTGTCAGGGCGTAAAAGTCGAGCCTATCAACGGGCATACAACCGAGGGTGGTGTTGATCGCGGCATGGAATATGATGGTATGACTTGTCCTAGGTGTGGTGGTAAGGGAACCATATACTGTACAAGATGCGGGGGTAAGGGATACCTTTGGGTTGAATTTATGTCTGCAGAAGAAGCTAGCTGTGAAGAGTGCGATGGAACAGGCGAAATCACATGCCCGAATTGTGATGGCACTGGTAACGTATAGGACTGACTCTATTATCACCACATGTCTTCCGTATTCCCTAAATATTGAATGAATATATTTGAAGGAGCTGAATTGGGTCGGGAAGGATATCATCACCGATTACTTCGAACAGGAACGAAAGGAGGAGGGGAGGCTACAGAGGATGGCCTGCTTCCAGAGGATGGCCCCCGCCTCTTACGTCCTCAACTGGTATCCGGGCCCACAGCAGAGCAATGCCCCCTGCGACAAGTCCAGCTGGCAGCTTGTCGTCAATTAAAAGGGCCATGGGCTCTGGATAAGCGATTGTCCCAGGGGTTGGGAGATCCGCATCCATGCCCTTCCCGATGCGGAACCGTCGGAGGAGGTTGTGAGGGAGTTGGAGCAGATAATATCATTCCTGCTGGAGGATATTGACGGCCTCACAGGGGCGATTGCCGATTTATTATAAGTAAAATCTGGGATACCTACCTTCATTCATTTACTTTTTTCTTAACCTCCAGTCAAGTAAGTAGAAAAAAAATACACTAAAAGAATTTACTAAAAAGCTAGCTCTCGCCAAAAAAATAGCTAAGATAGAATAATATAGTCCATTAGGTTCTACTGCATTTTCATATATAGATATTATCAATTCGTATCTTGAAATGTCACGTTCTTCACTCATGGTCGATTATATCAGGTTCATTAAATACTATTTAAGGCAGATGGTCTGCTACCGATAACTCAATCCGTATGACCAAGATAATTCCTCCATTACTAGTCCTCTATAAACTTCACCATGACTTTTTTACTTTCAAGCCTGTGTATGATATCACGAACGAATATATGGGTCTCTCAATATATTGCTATTCTTCTGTCCTCTATTTATAATTAAGTATTCGATATTCCTTTTATTTATCAGGTGCCGTTCGGTGTACGTTGGTAGTGGTGGCCGGGTCGCACTTCAAGTCCTGCCCGCAGTTTTTGAGTATTGTTCCAGAACCACACGTCGCGGCAGTTCCGAAGGCTCACGCAGAGGGTCTCGTCCTCAAAGACGTTGTCGTGGATGCGGAAGTTCCGCATCAGGCCGGTCGCCCCGTCCCAGCAGAGTATAAATCACGATACCTAAGTAACTCCTCTACCTTTCGGTTACTGAGATTTTTTCTTGTTAAACTCTAATCAAAGGCAAGTTTTTGCGGTGTTATGTAATGAGCAATATACCCCCCACCATAACCGGTATGTGAATTATGCAGATCGTTTAAAAATAGTGAATTGACGCCTCTCTGGTGGTAGGTACCATCCTCAAGCCATTCTAGGAAGAAATACTGATAACCTTCGGTCCAGGTGTAAGGCCCAAGTGGTGCTGTTAATGTTAGTGTGGTTCCCTCGTCGTACCAACCCGAGCTCGGTGTAATCGCCACTAAATGCAGTATACACCTAGGAAAGGGAATAGCTTACTTCGATATTGTTTCGATTCTATACATGATACTCAGGCTCAGCGAACGAAAGTGCTCCTTTTTTCATATTTACAGAGGGAAGGGATGTGATTTTCAGAGGTCTAGCAGCTCCTGGCTCATCGGAAATTAGGCCCACAGAAGACCTGATAGCAATTTGGAAAACTACCTATGGTCAGAGATTTCAGAATTACCAAGCTGTTTTCACTGTCCTATTCCGAGAGCATGGATTACGGACCTTCGTAAGTCAGTCTAGTGCGGGTTTATTGTCAGATTTATAGGCTAATTGTAGAAGCCATCACAAGAAGGGAGGGGGTAGCTACGGTCTAGGCTGGGATCTGCTAGATCGGAGCCATAAAATTTAAATTTTCGCCTATGGCCAAAGATACATAGTCCGAAGAGTGGAATGGCTGTGAGATCAAGAATTAAGTGGAAGCGGGAGCTAGGAGAGACGGTGGAAGAAGTGATGGACAATCTTCGGTATGGTCCGTTTTGGGCTATCAATAGGAAGATGAATTCGCTTTCGGATCCTCTCAGGAGGAAAGTTCAAGAGGAGATTGTTAGGCAGTTTCGTGAGGTGCTTTATCGCGAGGACATACACAATCCAGGCAACAGGGACGAAGACTGGAGATTGTATGTCACAGCCTTGAGCACATTCCAGCATCATGACGCTCCGAAGCTACTAGCGGAAACGTTGGAGAGGGCTTGGAGCCAGATGGGCTCCTTAGTCGGCCTGCGAACAGAACAAACCTGCTGCGGATGCCTACATTTCAGGACCCTACGAGCACTTAAAGCAAATCCTAGCTTGGATGCGGTTCCAAATTTTGTCGAGACGATAACCAATCGATACCAGCGTCACGCCTTGATAGCTCTAAGAAGGCTCCGTGAACTGAATGGCGGTGGACTGACCGACCTGCAGATCGCCAAGATGGTTGATAGTAATATGGCGCTGAGCGAACCAGTAGTGTCCAAGAGGCAACGCGCTCCGATCATCAAGCAGGTAATCAGTTTCGCAGGCGATTATGGCGGAGTAGAATGCAGACGAACACTTAAGAACTTGAGAAGTAGACATGCGTCAGAACCCTTAGCCCGAACGCTTGAGGCCGCGATTCGACAATTGGACGCCCGGCACGTGTAAGGTAGAATCAGGCTAAGATGGATCGGGAGAATCCGATGGTCGATCGATTAAAACCGAAAACACACCCCACACGCGTATTGCGTATAAAATACAGGGAGAGAAAACGCACGCAAGATTTAGATAAACCATAATGAATTTAGTTTATCTTACCTAAATAGAGAAAGCCCATGTAATCCTTTTCGGTCAGCAGATGCCCGTTGGCTACGCCCCCTCCCCGCAGGACGTCTTATACCACTATGGGCGATCCGACGTGCAAGGGGAGCTCTTCGACTTCTCAAGGGACAGGGGGCTCGTCTTAAACAATGGGGCACGCCATCGCCAGTATGGAGGTTGGGTCATCGATTCCAGGGTAAGTTCCGACGGATAGCCAAGGAGCTTACAAGATATTTATTTAAGCCAATCTAAGAACAAGCTTATATGTATTTATTAATTGTATGTGTAGAACTAAATATGTCAGAACAACTTGTTAAGGGCCTCAGAGGCCCATTTGATTTATCCTCCGATAGAAAACGAGAAGCCCAATATTTCCGCATGGACACAAAGTTCATCCATTTTGGACTGAACGGAAAGCGACTTGGCACAGAGTCTTATCTTCTAAAACTCCAATACAATCCAAAGGCATCGCCTGAAAACGGGGACCAATATGTGTGTTTAGAACTTCAGTTGCAGACCAATGACAGTACTCCCGTCACCATTCCTGAACTCAGAAACTGGACCTACACATTCAATCCGATGCTGTCGGGAGCGGACGGGAGCGGGCCGCTTTGGGGCATTTCTCAAGATAAATTTAGGAACCTTATAGATAGCCTGGGTAAGGCGTTACCTTTCAGTATCCGTTATGCCATATATAATAATTTCATAGACTTCCATAGTGTCAACGACGTATTTTCACGGCCAATGAAATTTGGCAAAGGAATCCAGGATCTGAAGGATATCGGTCAAAGGATTGTCCACCCCGCTTCCTTCATCGAAGCTTCAGTCAAATTTGGAGCTGAGATCAAACCCGGTTCCACTTTTCAGAATGGTGAAGTCACCCTTGAATTAAAGGGAGCCAGTATTGTCGATGGAGCTCCCTGCGCACTTGTTGCATACGATGCCGGCGAAAGCAAGCTTAAGATGATCATGCCAGTTTCAATTGAACAGGAGAGCGTTACAGAGGGTGGTTCTCATTACAAGGGAGACATGTATGTAGATTTAGCAACTCGCTGGGTCAGAAAAGCTACCATGGATGAGTATCTGGTCACCGAGACAAATGCTCGAAGCTGGCCCTCAAAAATCAATGAGTATACTGTCCGCCATATCTTGTTGCATTTGATTGTCCATGGGTAAATATCTCTCTCCTCTCTTCCATGCCTTGAGATGGCTTTAGTTAAAAGAAACCTTGGGCTTCAACTAAATCATTATTTGAAAAACTATGCTTCGCGTTTTCTAAATTATCTCTTACGGCCTTAAGCCCATCCCCATTAACCTCATCAACATATTGTTTATAAGCTACACTTATCAAGTTCTCAAGTATTTTAATTTGCCTCCTCGATGACCTCAAATCTCTTCACGGCAATGGCGTCCTACCTTTGAACCAATCCCACGAGAGTCTCCCCTCTTCGTCCCTTAGATATACAGAGCTTCTCCAACACATCATCCGGCAAATCGATTCCCGTCCATAATGGAGAGCTTCCGGCCAATCGATTCTCTGGCTGAAAGCACAACCTCGTCACCCATGGCCTCACGGGTGCGATAGCCGATCTATTATAAGTCATCAATTAGTATCTTCATTAACTTTCCTTACCAAATTCATCTTTTCAGAAATCCTTTTACCATTACCATTCTCATCATTTTACAGTGGAAAAGGACATGAACGGCAGAAAAGACGAAAATTGAGGATATCATCATTCAAGGCCTGGGCAATCAAGAACGACGCAATATCCTAATGATCATAAGCCTCGCTGACGAAGGGACTAGTTACAGCGAAATTTTGGGAGAACTTGGTCTCAACACGGGAAGGATGAATTACCACTTGAGGCATTTGGAGGGCCTAGTCGTTAGAAACGGAGAACGAAGATATCACCTGACTCCGATCGGCAAGAAAGCTCTCAGCGTGCTCCACTCTATGACGGAGAATTTTGAAAACGGATACGAGGAGTACCTCTATAGAGTCAGAGCTGCTCAGGGCAGCGGAATCGCTATTCTTGTAAATAGGTGGTTCTATGCGATACTGGCGTTTTCCATCTCAGCCATGATTTTCCTAACGTCCTTCGTTTTTATGGCTGAAAATGCTGGGCATCTACCCCAGGTTTCGTATTACTTTCTTGCAGGATTCACCTTTTTGGTAGTTGTTATCTTGGCATGGTTAAGAAGTTGGACAAAAAGGGAATCTGAGCGGTTGCAAGACTGGTTGGACCCCATTATGAGCAGGCTGAAGGGGAGAAAACCCAAAAAACGTTTTTCCCGCGTTTTAAAGAAGAGGTCAAGTGCATGGCTGATTGGGACTAAATTCCACCCACACAATAACTAACTGTTACTCTGGCTTACTCACACTTACTCATACACTCCCTCTACACACAAAAAACACGCACAATAGCGATTATGGCTACTGTTGTTTAACCACTAACTTTGCCATTTTTACCTTAACATAGAAACGCTCCATTTCTTCTACTGAAAACGTATATTCCGAGTCTTTGTCTTTAAGTTTAGTAACAGGCAGATTAACGATCAGCATCGCAGCCAACAGAGTTAAGCCAATGCCCGCGATCCAATGCCAGGGTTGTACGAGCCCATTTGCATAGATATACCAGATGTAATATAGACCGATTGGCCAGTGAAGGAACACAACCGCCCCCAGCCCCGGATTATAGAGGGACTTCATTTTTACATTGATTAAAATCCCATGTACAGCGACCTGGGCCATACCGAATAGAACCTGCGCGAGTCCAAGCCAGATCAAGCCTGGAAAGACGATCGCGATAATATAGAAGAGATATGCGCAAAGAACATTGACAAAGAAGGCGCTTTTTTGGTTCAGCGGATACCTGTCCGAGGCTTCCTTCTCCCCGCTCATTACAATATTAAATATTGCAGGAAATCCACCAGGGATGGCATACTCCTCAAACTGATGAACCAGCAAGGCCATATAGCTCAGCAATAGGATCTTGCGAAGCGGATCGATTGCCTCTCCAAAGAACCCAACCAGAAAAGTTAATTCCACAAACAGAATGCCGCCGATGTAATACCAATTTCCAATATAGAACTTGGAAATCCCCATCCAGTTTAGTCCTCCCGTTTCGGTATCCATCTCTATCTTAGAATCTCAAGCATGTGGGTAACCTTCACTATCTCAATCCCTTTGAATTCCCTCAGGGCCAGCAAGTGTCTGTCCCCCGTTACTATGTAATTTGCCTTTCCACTATAGGCCGCGTTGAGTACCGTGTCATCATCGGGGTCTTCTGAGATCATTTTGAAACGCGTACTTATTGTAACTATCTCGGATTTCCTCACCAGACCTGAAAGGAACCTTTCAAGCTGAGAATCTTTTATCATGAACCTATCCCTTGCGAGCACGTCAGCTAATTCAGCTAACATCTCACGAGACAGTATCACGGTATGTTTTCCTAGTAACTTGAGAACAAGTCGTCTAGGTTTCCCATGCCCGATGAGGGCGGACACTAGGACATTGGTGTCAACAATCACACGAATCATTTTACGCGCCTTGGCGGGTTCGTCTCTCACGCCTGTATGCTTGAATCTCCTCTAGAATCTCTCTTTCAGTAGGCCTCTTCTTACCTCTGTATTGTTTATCTATCTCCCTGAATAAATTGCCCAGTTCCTCTCCTAATGGAGGGACTTTGAGTTTTGTAACCACGAGTTTATCTCCCTTGCTATAGACTGCCAGCTTGGTTTTCGGAGTTATCTTCAACTTTCTCCTCAGTCGTTGCGGGATAACTATTTGCCCTTTCGTTCCAACGACGGTGATTTCAGGCTCTTGCTGCCCCATTTATCATCAGTATAACTTTCATACTAGAAGTATAAATAAGTTTGCTTTCCCAAATCTCTCCGTTCCAATTCACAGGACTAGAGCATGTCAAAATCAAGGCAGTGAGGGGAAAGAGGGCATAATCCTCCAGGTCTATGGGAAGTCATTATCAGAGCTTGAGGCGGAATGGATTGGATAGTCTAGCTTGAGCGGAGGCGGTTGCCAATAAGGGGTATAATCCTGTCTAGGATATAGATTCCTTGCCCACCTGTAAAGAATGCTACCTTCATTACAATCAAATCGAATTGTCTAGAAAAAACGATATATCTCTGTAGATAGATAAAACAGCCTAATCAATTTAAATAAACTTGATGGCCAAATATCCATAACCCGATTTGGGTGAAATTGTTGGCCTTATCCTTTAGTATGGGATACATATGGCCTCTAGATCATAAGCACTTCATGGTCTGTTTATCGAGTGCACCAGCAGGGACTTGGCGCTTCCCATTCTTGATTAAGCCCCTATTACACACTCATCGTTCTCTTTGGTTCTATCCCCTCAAGAGCCCCTGAAGGATCGCTATCGTGTCATCTCTCTTGGCGCCCTCCCTCAGGGCCCTTAGTGGAATTTTTCTTGATGCCATAATGCTTCGAATGTCTGCCTTGTCGATGGCCTGCCTTTCGGGGTCTCGTGTGGATTTGATCATGCGAAGCTTTGCGAGGATCAATTGAGAAGGTTCATGATAGAAGACATGCATCCCGAGGAGCGTTCCCTTTATCCTCCTTAGGGGTTTCTCGGATAGGATAACATCAAGGGAATGGGGGCTTCTTGTATCTCGACATGTGATGATCCTATAACCCGAGCTCCACGCGGATGCGATCTTCGCCACGCTTGCCTTCAACCCAGCTCTCACCAGGATATTAGAGAGTTTTTCAAAGTCCTCCGGACATGCCTTTATTACAAGGTCCAAGTCCATCGTAGTCCTTGGCCTGCCGAAATAACTTACGGCAAGGGCGCCGGTCACCATATACATCACATTGGCAATGTTCAGCGTTTTTAGGATCCTGCTGATGAACTGCTCGAATGTTTCCAGTTTTAGACACCGCGGAAATGTCGACCGCGCATCATTCTCATTCTTGCCTTTAACAGGAGCTGTTCCTCTCCAATGCCCGGATTCTCATCTCTGATGGAGTCTATGCAGACAGCTGCGGCAACGTTGCTCATGCTAACTGCCAACCTAACGCTTTCAGTTCTCTTCATACTTTACTCTTGATGTACCTACCATGCATATAGGCTTAGCGCTGGGGATTTAGGGACTAAACGTGGCCTGATGATGGATTGGGCTGATAAACATCACAAAACGGATTCTATATAAGATGCGAAAGGACAAAAATTACATTAATAGGATCGTTGGTGGCCCGGCTCAGAACCTTCTCGGCGATTATGGCTATCTGTGGGCTCAATTCGAACTTTGACCATATAGAGCCTATAGGTAGGATGGTCGGAGGCCCGCACGAAAGTGCTAGTAAACCACATATATTTTGTAACCCATGAAGGGATGTTTCTAACCGGGGATTCACATGAAGGCTATAGAACTTCGTGAATATACGCAGAAAATAGGGACATGGATCAACTGGGAGAGAACTTGGGACCAGTTCCTCATGGGAGATCCTCAATCCACCGTCACAGGTATAGCCGTGTCTTGGATGCCCACATTATTTAACCTGAAGAAGGCCTTGGACGCGAGGTGCAACCTATTCGTAACCCATGAGCCACTCTACATGATTGACTTGGATGTACGAGGAGAGGTCGTCAATGGGTCAAAGGAGGCGATGGACAGCATATCATGGACGCAAGCGACAGTCGATCGGTTTCTAACCCATCGGCCACTTACTAAGGTCGTTTCGCATGATGATGCTTGGGTGAGGAAGAAGAGGTGGCTCGATGAAACCGGAATGGTGGTGTATAGGTGCCATGATTTTTGGGATGACTTTCCGGAGATCGGGATACACGGAGCTTGGGCTCACTGGCTCGGTTTTACCCTGAAACCTCTCGCGACGAGGATCTTTTATGAGGTCCATGAGACGGGCGACATCACCTTGGGCGAATTAACCGAGAAGATCCTCCAACGAGTTAAAACCCTCGGTCAGGAGGCAATCCAAGTCATAGGGGATCCGACTAGGAAGGTCTCCAGGATCGCCATAGGAACCGGAGCTGGTACCGACTTCCGCGAGATGTATAACATGGGGGCGGATGTCCTATTGCTAACGGATGATGGGACACGCCTCTGGGAGTCGGGACAATGGTCCCTTGACTCGGACATCCCCGTTATCATAGTGAACCATAGCACGTCGGAGGAACCGGGGATGAGAACACTGGCGGGATATATTCAGGAGAAGTTTCCGCACGTTCCAGTGATGCAAATTCCCGTTGGCTGCATATATAGAACTATCAAGTGAAAGACCCTTTAGTTACTCCATGTTAATCCTTGGTTCAATATTTTTGAGTCATAATGACAAGTCTTCTCAGATCCCAATCACACTTAGCCCCTCTGACCGCCTAAATTCCTCATCGAATGTCGCAACGTTTGATATCCCATTTGCTCTGCAGACTGCAATGCTCGCGCAGTCGGTGAAACTGAGCATCGTCCTCTTTTGCCCCTTGAAGGTTCCCCAAGTCAAGTCGAATGTATCCCGATCAATCGAAAATAGCCGATTTGCACGTAATAGCATCTCCCCCGCCTCTGCCACTTGTTTCAATTTCCTGTTTCTATATAACATGACCGTAATGACCTCGTCGAAGATATAGTCTGTGATAATTGTAGGACCGTACTTCCCGTCATCGATATCCTTTGCCATCCTCAGCGCTTTGGCGTGATTTATATCGGCTTCGTTCAAGTAGGCGATTAGGAAGCTGGAATCAAGCAGGATCATCGCCTTTCGCCATACAGAACTCTATCGACCTCGATGCTGGCTCTCTCTGTGCCTTCTCCCCAGTTGGAGGTCTTTATCTGCAGAAGGCCAGTGTGGGGTTCGGTTGTTCTTTGTTTGACCCACACCTCCATTGCCTGGGTTATGGCCTCTCCAAGCTTCATGCCCTCCTCTACGGCTTTGGCCTTGAATTTCCTGAAGACCGCCTCGCTCAGGTCCCTTATGGTAATGTTCACACTATTCACCAATTGTAAACATGTCATACATATACTTAAACTTTCCGCTTTTCTCCTCCATATAGAGGTGCCCAGTATCTACTTTATCAAAAGATCGTCGGTTAGAAGGAAAGCTGCAGCCCTTATGTCTGATTCATAGGGGCTTAAATAGGATGATGAATTATCATGGTGAGTTCAATTGTTCCTCCTTCCTGTTGGGACGTTCGTGTTCACGTATCTTTTTTTGTTAAATGTAATGACCTTCCTCGGGGTGGGCATTGATAAGCTAATGACGAAGTGGGAACCGAACCGCAGCTGGGCTGATAGGACGATTTCTCAGATGATGCATTTTTATGCCTCCGCTGGTGGCGGTATTTTGGGCATCGTCTTGGGCATGGTCGTTTTTCGTTATAGGGTCGGCAAGAGTAGGTTCATGATCGCGCTGCTTGTGGCCACCATTATATCGGTTATGTTCACAGGCCTATTGGCCTGGGCGTACTCGCAGCTCTTCGTCATCGACACCTCGAAAATTTTAAGATACCATGGGCCGTTGGGGTATACCGACTCCAGGTAGGCTCCAGTGAACGCTCCACAGGGCCTTCGGCTCCCTTACGGGAAGATATTCGGGATGTTCTCTCATGATCCGCTGGACATCCTTGGACGAAAGTTCTCGCGCATATGTCACTGAGGCCTCAGGATGTCCTTCTATTAGGCGTCGTACCTCACGGGATGCCTTACTTACCTTTATAGCTTCACCCTTGTCCATTGCCATCTTCCCTAATCTAGCCCTATCCTACCGAGTTGAGTAATCTCGAATATGCTTGATGAAGGCGTCCTCCTTTATTCTCTCAAGAAGCCTTTCGTCTGCTGTGAATACATCGATACCCCTTACCTTTCCAACCGCCGCATAGGACGCATCATATACTGTCACCCCATGTTCAACCGAGATCCTTATGGTCTCCTCGGCATATCTCCCATCAAGGGGAACTTCAAAGAATTGATAATCCTCTAGGATCATGGCCATGTCGATCAACTCCTTTGTACCAAATGCCCCGGAGTACTTCAGGGCATTGAGTACCTCATATCGCGCAAAGCGGGGCACGACAAGCCTAATGTTGAGATCGATGTAATCGTCCCTGAGCTTTCGAGCTTGTTCCGAATAAGTTTCGTCCACAAACCACTTTGCGATTACCGAGGCATCAACCGCCACGGCCTGCAAGCTCTCTCCACCTTCTGATCTCCGCTACGCTGTCCCATCCACTAACCTTCTTCCTCATCGCATCGTTCAATGAGGCGGCTTTGACGAGTTTCCTGCGGTCAATTGCACTCCAGAGCTCCTCCTCTTCGATGCGGCTAACGATGGCGCGCCTTATTACCTCGCTCCAATTGATGTGGCCTTCTTTCTCCATCCTTTTCTTGAGCTCATCATCTATTCGGACGGTGATAATAGCCATAATACATTAATATACTCAAGTTGTATATAAATGTAATACAGTATTAAAATAGAGAATTTAAGGAATAATTGAGTTTCTATATCATATTTTAAGCAGATCATATGTAGAAAACGTGAAAATAACTCCCAGCCAAGCCTAGTCATGAAGGTGTTATATTGGCAAAAAAGCGGCTAAAAACAGGCTTAAGGATTACCTCCATCGTCATCGACTGCCTGGACTTCGAAAAGATGATGGCCTTCTGGCAGGAGGCGCTCCACTATGTTCCCTGGGACCCTCCACAGAAGGGCTGGGTGGTCCTCCGCGACCCCTCCGGTAAGGGCCCGAACGTATCCCTTAATGAGGTTCGGCGGAGGGTGATGGGCCGGAACTGGCTGCATTTCGACCTATCCACGTACGACCGGATTGGCGAGATTAAACGCCTGCTCAGGCTGGGCGCCAAGCGCCACCGCCAGAAGTACTACCCCGAGGATGACTTCAGAGTCCTGGAGGACCCAGACGGCAACCTCTTCTGTATCGTGGGCAAGGGCTTGGATTGACCTGGCCAACCAAGCAACGCAGAAAAGGGACCAAAGGACGCTCGAATAGCATGAAGAAGGGCCGCTCGCAGAAAGGTAAGTCTCCATCTCGGCTAATAGACGCGAGGATCGAGGAACTGGGCGACTGGCGGGCCGAGATGCTCTCCCACATTCGCGCTCTAATCAAGCAAGCGGACCCCGAGGTGGTCGAAGAGTGGAAGTGGAGGAACCGAGGAACGAAGGGACCCCAGTGCGGTATCACAACGGGATGATCTGCACCGGCGAGACATACAAGAACGTCGTGAAGATGACATTCGCTAGGGGTGCCTCGCTGAAGGACCCTTCAGGCCTCTTCAATTCAAGCCTCGAAGGTAATACCAGACGTGCCATCGACTTCCACGAGGGCGACAAGGTGGACAAGGAGGCCCTGAAGGCCCTCATTCGCGCAGCCGTGACCCTGAACACATCCTCAACCCGTTAGTGGATCTGTGTATAATTGGTGTCAGTTTGATGCCGGTTTTACTCAAATTGGCCTGTATCTAGATCACCGCATGGATGATTTCTATGGAACTTGTGCAGCATCGATCGATCCTAATGGAAAGAGGGACGCGGAGGCTGATAGTATGAAGCACTACAGGCTCATCAGTATCTTACTCAATCCTCTCGCTGAGTCTATTCTTCGTTCACCTTTTCGCTCCTTGCTATCCAAACGCTGGGTGGTAATGACCTACACAGGGAGGAAGGCACACAAGAAACGCTCAGTAATTTTTCATATGTCACAGTACAGGGACGAGTTCATCGTCGTGCCCGGGTGCTTCGCTTTCCTGCCAAATTGGTGGCGCAACTTTCGCAAGGAGTCAGTGGTCGAACTGCTTCAGGATGGGAAAACGTTGAAATGCTTCGCAAGGGCAATCGAAGGCGATGTAACAGTTGCAGCGCCTAGACTCGCGGCCTATGTACGGGACACCCACGCGGAACGCATTGGGATTACGGAAGAAACAACGGAAGAAGAGTTCAACAAGTTAGTGACAGCTGCAGCCAAGACTTATCCAATCGTGACCATAAGGTCGGATCTAAGCCGAAAACAGGAAGGTTCCACCGTGCAAGCACATCAGGGTTGATGACACGCTCTTCCAGTCTTATGGGTCCGGGTTCCACGGACGATTCAATACTTGTCGGCTTCAACTTGGTGTGGACAGGATAAATAAAGGGTATCAAAGCCTAAAAAGGGTGGTCGATGTTAGAAACAATTGGGCGCACATTAATATTAGCGAAGAAATGCGAAAATATATTAAGTTGTACTTTCGTTCAGCGGCTTCATTTTTTCCGCGAATAGAGCCCCAACGCGTTTTCCCTTAGCAATTTGTGTGCCAGGTCCGTGGCCCCTTCTTTGCTGAGGAAATCCCGTTCGACCTTCTCAGCTAGGACATCGGCAATACATGAACGGGCCATTAGTAGATGACCGTAGATCATCTCCGGGAAATGGACATCCGACAATACAGATACAAGGGCAGCAATTCACGTGAATGATTAAAGACAGTTAAGGTTATATAGTAAAAAAGTCATCTGCACCTTATCGGGGATAGAGACATTGAGTTCAACAGAGGAAAGAAGAGCGGAGAAGATCGCCTGGTTACCTCTAATACTACTGACCGTAATCGCTTCGGTGGCGGGATCGATAGCGTATATACTATTGGGACCGCAGGGCTCCACCCTCCAGTGCACCTTCAACTGGGGAATATCCAACCGCACAACGACTCTCACGGTATTGCCATTCGTCCTCCTCGTCCTCGCCTATCCCTTTCGCAAGTTATTGAGGATAAACGCCACCCACCTCACCTGCCTCTACACCGTGGGCGTGATCATCTGTTACAGCAACCTTGCAGGAACGGAAACGGGGTACCTCTTCCCAGTGGGCATGTCTAGAACGGAGCTCTTTACCGACATAGCCGTCAGGGACATGATGGGCTCATGGTGGTGGGTGCCCCCTTACGACGTAGTCAACGCGATGATGTCAGGGGGGGTGACGGTGGACTGGGCTGCGTGGGGGGGCTCGCTCTTCTTCTGGACGTCGCTCAACCTCTCTTTGTTCCTATTCACGAGCGGCCTCTCACTGGTCTTCAGGAGGAGGTGGATCGACGTCGAGAGGATCCCATTCCCTCCGACTATGGCGGCCCACGAGGTGGTCAGGGCCGTTGACGTGAACCGCCCCTCTGACTGGAGCCTTAGGCCCCTCATCGTCGGGATGCTCCTGGGCATCGTATTCGAGGTGCCCATCTTCATGCAGGCGCTGTTTCCATGGTTCCCCGACCTATATGCGTGGAAGAGTAACACCTGCCCCGGCGGAACTTGGCGCATAGACCTCTCCAACCCCTTGGCGCAGAATATCGTTGGCCTCGCCATGGTGAGCAAGGACCCGGTCTCTTTCGCCCTCTTCTTCCTGGCGCCGCTGTCGGTCTCCTTCAACGTCTGGTTCTGGTCGCTCGTCATGATGGTGCTCGAGCAGGTGGCCTACTCGATGGGCTACTACACGGGGATCCTGGAGAACTATGGATGCTGCAGGGTATTGAGCCATGCGGGCATCTCTCTGATGGAAAGCCCACCCTTCTCCTGGGGCTACGTGAGCGGCGTCGGCGGGGCGACGGCCATAGCGATCATGATGCTGTACAACTCAAGGGGTTACTTGCGCCAGACCTGGGGCCAGGCGATGAATCCGCACGGCCAGCTTTTAGAGGATGAGAGATCCGAGGCGACGAACTACAGGACCGCATACATGGTCCTCTTCGCAGGTGCCATCGCCGTCCTGCTCTGGCACATCTCCGCCGGCATAGACATCCTATCGGCGCTCGGCATCCTGATCTTCACGGTCTTCGTGAGCGGGATTGCCGGTTACTACACCTATGCCCACACAGGCTTCCTCGCTGTTAACAACTTGAGGGGTGGGCATTCGTGGTTTCCGATTGAGTTGAGGTGGGGAGGGCCATTGCCGGGCCTGAGCCCTGACATGATCATGACCAACTGGACGACACAGGCATTCACGAATGGCACGATCTTGATGAACTTCCCGACCGCGCAGATGATGCCATTCAAGATGGCCAGCCTGACGGGCGCGAGCAATAGGAGCACTTACCTGGTGGCGGTCATGGCCGTGCTGGTGGCAACCCCGCTCATCCTCATCACGAAGGTTTGGGCCGTGAGCATGTATGGCGTTACGGTTTTCACACAATCCGCATGCGCCATCGATGTCGCATGCTCTGGTAGGGATTGGGCGCCTCCCCTCTCGGCCCTTGCGAGCTATGGCGCAGTCGGCTTCGTGGCCACCATCGCCCTCTCATTCCTCCATGCACGATTCGTCTGGTTCCCGTTCGAACCCCTTGGATTCGTTATCGCGACCGGCATACCGGGCAATTGGTACGGGGTATGGTCCTCGTTCTTAGTCGCATGGGTGGCCAAGGTCATTGTCCTAAGGGTGGGCGGGAGCAGGATCTACGAGCGATACGGCGTACCGGTCGTTGGCGGTTTCGTTGGTGGCGTCATCTTGACCCTCTTCATAGGCAGCATCTTGTTGGTGATTAGATTCTTCGTGCCATTCTAGATTATGGCTTAGCGTCATTCAACGATTATTTAATATCTGATACATCCATAAATGACGGTTGTAAGTATCGATAAGACCAAATCCATATCGACTCGCATTCAGGAAAACTTTTATGGTTCTGTTTTTTAAGATGACCCTCAACTCGCATGATTTTGTTGTCGCAGACGATATACTTGATTGGACTTTTATCTGCCGACACCCTGATCCGCATTATAGGCCTTGGTCTCAATATAACGTTTTTAACTTCCATGAAGGTCGAGTTCTCGAAGAGTATCCTTTTTTCAGAGTCCACCGAGACGACAAAGGCCCGTGGTTCTTTTACTTCAGATATGATAATTCCTCCAGCCTTCTGTAATAGCGATCTAATAATTAGATCTGCATTACTTGGTGATTCCTTTTTCAACAGCAAAAGTAGTGTTTCCATCATTTGTAACTACCAGTCAAAGGACCCAACGCTTCATCGGCATTCGTTGATGCCATTAGACCCACGTGTCTAGCGTGCTTTCCTGCCCGATATCATTACGTCGATGACGGTTCCCTTTCTTACTTTGCTTTCAGGCTCTATGCTTTGGCTTAGCACGATCCCAGGCTTGGCATCCGAAGGTTCCTTTGTAAATCTGCCCAGCTTCAACTCCAGTTTAGTCAGTAATTTATCGGCATCATCTCAGCCTGGCCGTTCCTAACTGTGGCGTAGGCGTAGTCGAAGGCGATCTCCTCGTACCTCATGAAGATGTTGACGAAGCCAGCGTAGTATGTGCTGAGGGTTACTGCCAGCGCGACGGTGAACGAGACTAGGATCACGGTCGAGACTATGTTGTCCATTACCAACGCCCCATTGAAAGGATTGACCAGGCTTGATTTTTGATGGAGAACCGATCATTGATTTCGAAAATATGCCCCACGCTCCCGCACATCCTCAAGGTAGTGTTGCGTTTTGGAAATATAAGTTAGTAGGGTAAATTTTAGAGCTGTCACATTTTCAAATTACATCGCACGCATTCCGAACTTTTTTTTGACTTGAAGCGAAAGGCGTCATATTTACGGATGCGATTGAAGAGGGTTCTTGGATTTTTATTGCTGTTCCAGATATCGCTAGGTATTTATCATCTTAATTCCTATGTATTTATCACCTCAAAGACGATAATCAAAATCACATATAAGCCCCAATGAATCCGAGTTCCATTCCCATGATTTCCTAAAGACTCAAATTCTCGAAGTGGCGGAGCTGGAAAGATGGTGGGAGAAGGCCAGACACACTGAGCTAGCCTTTGCAGCGCCTATTCCAGATTCATAGAGGTTCGCCTGCCTCTATTCCCCCTGCTATGGAGGGGAATATGAACTGCGGTTATGACAGCTGCTATAACTGCAACTATATATGATAAAAGTCCAGGGAATGTAGGGCTTGCGACTTATAGTAACGCTATACCGTAGACGTAGCCGGATTAAACTATATCTGAAGTTTCAGTGTTACCTATCGAGATGAAAATTGGGAGAGCAAAGAGAAAACGACACTATACGGGGCATTCAAGGGATTTTCTCAAGGTAGGCACGGAAGGCGAAGAATGAGAATAGATCCACGAAGGCTACCCCTATTGCAGGCCCATATGCTGCGCTAAGAGGCAGTATGGTCAGTTCATATAAGAACCATATTACTCCAATAACTCCAACGATCACTGCTCCTAGGGCTGTCCAACGAGCAATACCTCTTACCAGCGGTATGAAGATGAGAATCAAGACAAGCAATACCCATGCTGGAAAGTGAAGGTGTACGGGTAGATATTGTGCAGCAAACCCCATCATGGTACCTAGCATACCCCATGCAATAACTAGCACCCCAAATAATGCAGCTAAATCACGATTTCGAGACATAATGCCTATATGCATTCTTTTCCCTTTATCATGTTATTAGCTTTTCGGTCTTTTTGAATGTTACTCTGCTATGACATCTGAGACTGCTGATAGACTTCTATATATAGTTGGGGTTTGATCGATAATTGTAACGTAAAAGTGTCGAATCTATACAATTATCCAGTCTGTAAGGATATCCCACCTTCATTCGACAGTTCAGGATAATATATGATACAATTGGGAAGCAATAACTATAATATAGTTGCAAGAACTGAATTCTATGGAATGAGGGTAGAAAAAAGAAGTCAACCTCATAATGAACCTAGCTTACCACTCTGAGGACATTGTGTATGCAATACTCATAGTCAGCTTCTTTTTTTGGTTTATCATTATAATTTGGTCGATTAGAAGGCCACCTATCGCCTTCCTTCTAGATTATTCAACACCTTAGGGCAATCCATCTATCCTTGGGAAGCATGCCTACCAGAGATTTACCCCAGAGAGGCCCAGGAACAAGCTCGATTTCCAATTTCAAAGAGATGAACCCTTATTATTCTGGTATATGTTCAGGACAATAGAATTTTTTGAAAATTGTTCCCTTCGATACAACACATCTATTGCAAACGGGTCTATTACATGTTACACATTGTTTAGTGTGTTCTTTACAAACTACATTACCGCAAATTTCACAGACTATCTGCGAAACATTCTTATTACATATATTACAAAAGTAAGTCTCATCTCTTAAGGAAGCGCCGGTTACCCCTTGAATAGTTCTCAAGTAATTCTTACCCATTGCCGAAAGCCATTCATATACTAAAGGTATATTCAGAAGGTTACATTCCGTTATCTCTATATCTTTCTTATGGGGTTTTATCTCTCTAAACCTAGTACTACTTCCGACATAATATTTATGAGTCATAGATAGGTTCTTCGTTATTTCCCTCTGAACGATGGATTTGGCGTCTTTTTCCCTTATCTTTGGATTAACGAGTTCTATTTTCGGTTCAAAATACTTATCATCAATGGTTAGATTATCAACAGTTATTGTACTGGTTTGTTTGAAGATAAGACCAACTATTATACCATGTATCGGTAGAGTGGGTTGCTCCCCCACATCGATCCTCGAGTCAACTACAGTTCCATTTACACCATCTACAGCGATAGTGCCTTTACTTTCCAATGTCACAAAGGTTCCACCGGCCTTTTGTTGAGAGAAGTAATGGTACCCGACAAGGAAATATGGACTATATCTGACTTGTGCTCTCTTGGTGAGCGAAAATATACTACTATTCATTATATGTGGTGGAAGAAAATGGTTTACGATATCCGGGCTTAGGGGTAATGCATCAGCGATGCGACTCATCGGAGCCTCTATCTTACTGATCTTGTCCTGTAAAGCCGCAAGATCCCAGAGTTCAATGCCCATTACCTTTGCTTGAGCTTCAGCATCACTCGTTAGGCCAGCTGTTGAGACTAATATGCCCTTAGTGATGCCCAGACTGGATAGTTTATCATGGAAGTTTCTAATCTCTTTTATTCCTGTTGGGGTTGTGACATATTTGCACTCCACTGCCACCGATACCGTCCCGAAAGCCTCCTTTTTACTAGCTAGGACATCTATCTCGTGCTCAATGTCGAATTTGTCCTTCAGTTTTACCCTTTTCTGGACATCAAAACCCCAATTACTAAAGACATTACCAACTGTGTCCTCTAAAAAGTCGCCTCTTTCTCTCGGCGGTATCTCTGACAATGCGTATAATTGAAGCTTATATGAGGGTATTAAGTTAACCTTATGATAGAGCTTAAAGGAATCGCTTACTATTGAGAGCTGAATTGCATTGGGAAGGTCACCATCACCGATTACTTCGAACAAGGACGAAAGGAGGAGGGGAGGCTACAGAGGCTGGCCTGCTTCCAGAGGATGGCCCCCGCCTCTTACGTCCTCAACTGGTATCTGGGCCCACAGCAGAGCAATGCCCCCTGCGACAAGTCCAGCTGGCAGCTTGTCATCAATTACAAGGGCTACAGGCTCGGCATAAGCGATCATCCGGAAGATCCATATACATGCCCTTCCAACTTCGTCCCTTTGCTACCTGATCCATGCCATTAACGGGTTACATCTGACCATCTATACTAGAAATTTAGATCAGTTTGACCCTTTTCAAGGCCTCTATGACTGCGAGCGTTCCTCTATCCTTATTCAATCTACCCCCCCACGATCCATCTTCGTTCTGGTTTTCCACAATCCACGGTAATGACCTAAATATGACGACTTTGGAAATTGGATGATCATGCCTCGCAAAGAAACCCAAATACTTCTCGTTACCCTTTGCCACGAATGCCCCGTCTGGGGAATGCTGCCGACCTGCAAGACGCCACAGGTGGGCTTCGCCCAGCCTCCTCGCCTTCTCGTCCTTGGTCCCGACCAGGGCTCCGATGATCCTCCATCCGCATCCGTGTAAGTTGCGGGGCATCCTCAACGTGTACTCGTCAACGCCAGCTGCATGGTTGTGCCCTATCCTGAGCATCTTCGTCCCCTCGAGATCCTTTATGCTGCTCATCCCCCCGTATCTGAATTGGCAGATGCAATTATCTTCAATCTCTTCGATCTGCCCAATGGAGTAGGGCTCCTTCCCGGCTATTTCGCACGGCCTATGCCAACTTGCCCTCAGCCTGTATGCTTCGCACCACTTGTCTGACATCAGCGTCTGCATGGCCCTCCGTACCCTCTCGTTTGCCTCGCAATTCAACCTCGATAGAGCTTCCAGGGCTAGGGATGTCGGCAACATCATCCTCAGGCCGCAAGGGGGGAAACCCAATAGATTGTTCCCCAACTCTGATGGCTTGATCGTTAATTTCCGAGTCTTGACCTGCTCATCGGTCAGGAAGAACATCCCGGGGAGCGACGGCGATTGTGGCCTATCCATCAACCACTTGATCGCCCCCATGATTTCCATCGCATCCGCCCTCATTCCCAGTTCAGCCAGTTCCATGAGGACCTTGGCTGTGGTCGTTATCCTTCCCTCCCAAGAGCCGTCCTCCCCCTGCTTACCAAGTCTATCCTGAATCAGTTCCTCCCTCAATCCCTCGTCCCATTGCCCGTTGATGCCCAGCAGCTTCCTGGCCTTCCAAGCCTCGTATGTCCTTCTGCCTTTGAGGTAATCACCAACATTGTATTTGAGCCTGAAGCCTTGATATCTCTCCATCATCTTTGGCAGGAGCTCATTAGGCATTGGATTAGTCTCAGCGAGCCTAGTTATATTGTAAGCCGTCTCGTAATCGATCGTCCTGGCCCTCTCGCCCTTTCTCTCGACGATGTCCACCTTCTTTATGGCAACCGCATCACTTCTTTGGACAAATCCAACTAGGGCCTTATCCTTGAGCTCGAGTTTCCTGATCACTTCGCCCGGTAGGCAAATGGCACTCCCTCTCGTAAACAATACCTGATCGCCACCATCTCCTTCGGATGTGATGACTATCTCCTTCCCTATGTTTAGATAAAGGCTGTTAGCCTCCACCACCCCGAGGTATTCAAGGACAGCTTTCACGAGATTCAGTTCTACACCCCTCGATATCGAGACTATGGAGATTATCTGAGGTATGCGATTCAACCTGAGCCTGTCTCCATCTATTATTTGCCCCTCTCCTTCTTTTATATTATATCTTTTATTGTATTTTTTCATGTGTAATGCAGTATTGCTGTTCCTTTACATGTCCGGCGTCGTCTGGTGCACGTTGGACGTGGTGGCCGGGTCGCACTTCAAATCCTGCCCGCAGTTATTGAGCGCATTGTTCCAGAACCACACGCCACGATAGTTCTACAGGTTCACGTAGAGGGTTTCGTCATCGAAGACATTGTCGTGGATGCGGATGTTCCGCATCAGGCCGGGTGCCTTGTCCATGCCCACCCAGCTGGCCACATCGATGGTCACATCCATTTTGCTCCTGCCGTAGAATTCGAATTATGCCCATTTGGAATGCTCGTAATTCTTATAAGGTTATATTTCCTAAATAATCATAATAAATGAGGGAAGTGAGTTTTTAGTGGACTTGACAGAGATAGAAGTATTAGCGAGTTTATTTACTGCTGTCTTATATATTGGCATCTTTCCTAATATAAGACAGACAGCTCGCAAAAGACAGATAGAACGCTTGATGCGCTTTGACGTATTAAAGAACCATTGATGTGTTGGAGAAGCATAGGGAAACAAGACGATTGCTTTATACTCAATATGAAAAACCTGAGGGTAGTGTAATCTACAGGGTATAGCTAGGCCCACTAGCACTCGTTCGAGAGCGTGAGTAGAATAAAGTCGAGTACATATATGTCAACCCGTGTTAACTCTCGACCACGCTATACCCTATTTAAAATCATATGGATATAAGAATATATAGCTACTGCATGAACCCCTTAGATCTCACAATTATCGCCAATTGGGAGCTCCCAAGCTTTGTGTAATAATCAGAAAGATATTTAGGTTGTTACATAAATAACTATCATGAAAAATCTCACCACGTACGTCCTATCGAAGTTCGGCGGAGGGGTAACGACGAGAAGCGAGTTCAATGAAATCTGTAGGCGGTTCAGGGCAAGCTACATGGACACAGTAAACTTCATGATCTCCTACGGGTATCTCGTCAGAATTCTAAGGGGTCTTTACTACGTCAAGACCATCGAGGAGTTCAAGCTGAGGAAATCCATCGACGTTCGCAGTATGATTTCACTTGGCATGGAAAAGCTGAAGATTCACTGGTACTTCGGCCTTAATACAGCGCTCAAGCTCAACGGCCTCACTCATGAGTTCTTCAGAACGACGTTTGTCATAAACGACAGCATATATAGGCCGAAAGAAATCAAAATAGCAGGAGAGGAAGTAAAATTCCTAAAGCTGAGGGACAACCTTCTTGGTTTCGGAGTGATCGCTGAAAAAGGTATCAAGTTCTCCGACCCGGAGAAAACAATATTGGATCTCGTATATGTTTTCAAGTATCGAGGCGTCGCGGAAGATAGGATCATAGTGATGATAGATGATTATAGCAAGGGCTTGGACAGGGAGAAGCTCAAGACTTACCTAAAGCATTACACGAAAACAGTCGAGGAGGTTGCCAGAGATGCTGGACTTATCTGAGTTTGTCTCATTTGTCGCTGAAAAATCTGGAATCGAGAACGTAGACCTAGTGGAAAGGGACGTGATCCTGCACAAAATACTCAAGGAATTCCGCTCCTCTCACCTTTCATCGAATTATCTCTTCAAGGGGGGGCAGCTGTTTGGTTAAGTGTTACTTTGGATATTACAGGTTCAGCATTTATCTGGATTTCACTTGGAGAAACCAGAAAGCTTGGTTGGGCTTGGGAAAGAATGAACTGAGGAAGTGGTTGATCGATGAGATAAGGAAGTTCGCTTCATTCTTGAAAATAGTTACAGAACCGGGTATAATGCCTACTAATCCAAACATAGGTAAAATACTAATTACAATACTTCCTGCTAATAGATAAAGCTCGCAGCCGGAATATTGATAGTTATCACGGGAATAGTCCTATCGTTGTTGATTCCTGAGACTGTTGCTGAGGCACTGTTGCCTGCCTTATCAATCGCGGTTCCAGTTATTGATTGACCTGAACCTTCTCCCGATAAAGTCGTTGGGTCGCTAATCGTGTCAATATCAGAAAGGCTGTCTGTAGCACTGAAGCTGACTGTGACTGGCCCATTGTTCTAGCCATATGAGTTGGCAGCTGGATCACGTCTATAATTCCTTTGTCTGAGGTCATCATCTTAAGGTGAGTTTGGAGCTGGCCTCTATCCCCTTACCCCCTCCCGCTAGGCATGCATCGGTCAGCTGGAGGCCTTGGGCTTCAACATGAAACCTAACATCGCCACTACGATTCCAATGAAGATCAATGCGCCGCCACCCGTCGCCATGTTTATGGCTCCCTGCTCCTCCGGG
>Ga0315312_1000951_pt1 | contig 26309 bp, 30 predicted proteins | sample TDP7_MG_FD_203629 | JGI IMG/M metagenome (GOLD analysis project Ga0315312, IMG submission 203629) | Freshwater sediment microbial communities from Lake Towuti, South Sulawesi, Indonesia - TDP7 | ecosystem: Environmental > Aquatic > Freshwater > Lake > Sediment | place: Indonesia: South Sulawesi... | reverse complement strand
ATGATGCCGGACTGAATATGGTGAACAAGCTTCTACATATTGCGTAGACACCAGTCTTGATGACAACCCCAGATAGCATAGCGCTGATTGAGCTGGGAGCAGCAGGATGGGCGTCTGGAAGCCATGTATGGAGAGGAACCATTGACGCGGTCACGCCAAAACCCGTGATGATCATCCCTATCGTGAAGTACAATGAGAGAGGGCTCGCTGAAATCTGACCGGAAGAAATCATTACGCTTAATTGCTTGAGGTTCACAGTTCCAGTAAAGCCATACAGCAGCGATATAGCATAGAGCGCTAAAAGTGATCCAACCGTGCTCATCACTAGATACTTGAAACCTGCTTCAACGGGTTCCCACCTGTATTTTCTAAACGAAACTAGCGTGTATGAGGAGATGCACATGATCTCCCAGAAGACGTATAGGTTGAAGAAGTCTCCAGAGAAGGCTACACCGATCATTCCAGCAACAAGCGTGAGTAGAAGAGCGTAGTACTTGTCCAGTCCACTATCTACTTCCATGTATCTCACTGAGTATATCGCAACAAGCAAACCGATTCCGCAGAAAATCAATGCCATGTATACGCTTAGCAGGTCGGCAGTTAACTGAACTCCACCCACGGGGACCCCGAATGTGCCTAAGATGTATGTCTGCGGTCCAGTCGAACTGATCGCCCAATGGAGGCTCATCAGCGAGTAGAAAGCAGCTAGGAAGCCTGCGATCGCAAATATATCTCGAATCTTCTCTGCTTTCGCCTGCTTTCCAACGATATCTATGAGAGGTGTCAGTACAGCTGTCGCTAACAGTATAACGAGCGGTTGAACTAGCAGCGGAATTTCCATATCTACCACCTTAGCCTCCTCAGCTTCCTCAGGTCGAGGCTGCCATAATGTCTGAAGACGTTAATCATTATCGACAAGGCGACCGCCGCAACACACGCTCCAATCGCCATCGAAACAACAACTATCGATTGAGCGAGCGGATCAGCTATCCCTCCTCGCGAACCCAGCGCCAAAAAGTTCAAGCCTATGGAAGATGTGATTATCTCGATGCCAATTATGGTCTTCAACATATTCCTCTTAGACGCTACGCCGTAGATGCCAATGATTATGGCCGCTGACGCTGCTCCGACATATAATTGCCAAGGTTCAACCAATCATTCTTCCTCCTTCTCGAGCTCGCCTTCGATTGCGACCTCTTCAACCGCGCCAAGCCCCTTCTCGACCCTGAAAAGGGCAGCGACAGCTGCTGCAGCTGCGAATACTATGAATCCTTGAATGATTACATCTAGACCTCGGTAGGTCCAGAGAAACTTCTCCAATGGAGGTCTTGAGGGAAGGCTGAACGGGGTTGCATGGATTATCTCGCTGACAAAGGTAAATGCTACTACGGCAAGTAGAATGACCGTGATTACGGCAAGCTGATTTTGAGGGCCGTTCTTCATACTGTTTCGCCTCTTATCGTATGAATCGCGGCCAAGAATAAGACAGTGACAGCGCCTGCGTATACGGCAAGCTGGAAGACCGCGACCAAAGGAGCCCCAAGAACAAAGAATATCAAAGCGAAGAGCACGTTCATAATGCAGAACGAAATTACTGCCCTGATAAGATCCCTTATCTCTATCGCCGCAATCGCCGTCAGTATAGTCAACGCGATCAGAGCGTAATGGAAAAAATCCGCAACCATAATTTTTCACCTATCTCAATAGCATCGTTTTTCTATCGTAGCTCGCTATTTCAAATTCAGGAGTCAAGATAATCGCCGATTTCGGACAGATCTCCTCGCATTGTCCGCAGAACAAGCAGCGATCGAGATAGAATATAGGTCTCTTCCCTTTCTCATCTTGAATGATCTCTATTGTTCCAGAGGGGCAATCTCTACCGCAGAGGCCGCAGCCGATACAGAGATCTCTCTTCAGCGAAGGCTTCCCTCTCATTCCAGTTGGAACGTGGACAAGCTCTCTCTCCTTGAACGGGTACAGCACGGTTGCTCTCTTCTTGAATAGATGTCTATACACTTCGCCGATCATCGCCAAGTTAAACCACCAGCCTCACGAGGAGCAGTTGAAGCACTGAAAGAGGAATCAGATATTTCCAAGAGAAGCTGACCATCTGGTCGATTCGAAGTCTCGCGAAGAGAGCTCTAACGGTTGATAAAACTATGAGAACGAATATCGTCTTTACTATGAAGTAGATCGTATATAATAGAGGCTCCAGTCCAGGAAGCACTGGCCCTAGAGGGCCGCCTAGATAAAGAGCAGCCGCAAGACCCGCGACAAAGACTAGCTCGATATCTCTCGAAAGCCTAAAAAAGGCGAGCTTCCTTCCTGAAAACTCAGTCAACCAGCCAGCAACAATCTCTTGTTCCGCTTCAGGTATGTCGAAAGGTATTCGTTCAAGCTCAGCCTGAACAGCGATTGCATATATTCCGAAGCCTATGGCTTGTGGACCGAAGATGAACCACAGGTTCTCAGCTTGCCTCCCGACAATATCCGCTATCCTCAATGAGTTAGCGCCTAAAGCAACACCCACTATCGCGAGCATCATCGGAATCTCATAGCCCAGCAGCTGGAACACCGCCCTCTCAGCGCCTACGGCTGAGAAACGGTTTGTCGAACACATGCCCGAGAGGAAGACTATGATGCAAAAGAACGTCATCAAAGCTACCGCGAGGATCAAATCACCAGAGAAGGATAAAACTCCCGCTAAGCTTGATATCGGCAAGAGCAATACTGCTGTGAGCATCAAAGCAAACGCCACATTAGGCGAAAGGTTGAAGAGCAGTTTGTCAGCGGCGAGAGGTACAATATCCTCCTTCGCCATCAATTTGACGAAATCTGCAAAAGGCTGCAGGAAGCCCCGTGGACCTGTGTAGAGAGGTCCAACCCTATTCTGCAGCTTCGCATAGAATTTCCTGTCAATCCACTCGTAAGCGAAGGCCAGCCCGATAACAAATAGAAAACCCGGGAAGAGCAGTATCTGAGCTATGTGAATAATCGCTTCGACAACAGCTTCAGTCACGGATTCGCCTTCCTCCTTGAGTATCTGTCAAGCTGGTCATGCGACCAGATCCATTCTTTCTGTTTACGTGGATCGACAAACTTGATCGCTCTGTCAGTGCAGCTGAAGCAGGGATCTATCGAGGCAAGAACTATCGGTATGTCGCCAATGTTAACTGTGTAGTCAGCTTTCGACGTTAGCATATCGCAAACCGCGGGAATATTCCCCAGAGTTGGCGCCCTGACCTTGTATCTCGCAGGCCTTTCCGTCCCATCTGATCTTACATAGTGAATGTCCTCTCCTCTAGGAGCCTCAACCTTGCTTACAGATTCACCAGCAGGCGGGCTCCTCGGCAACTTTATCCTGACCGGTCCACCCGGCAAATGATCTAGACAGTAGCGAATTATATTGACCGATTCAAGAGTCTCATCTACTCTAACGAGAACACGAGAGAACACGTCGCACATATCGTGTGATACGGCGTTGAAAGGAATCTCCTCATAAGCTGAGTAAGGGTCATCCTTTCTAACGTCGGATTTTATGGCCGAAGCTCTTAATGTTGGACCAACCGCGCAAAGCCGCACTGCGTCGTTCGGCTTGAGTATTCCGATGCCCTTCACCCTTGAAATCAAAGTGGGTTCCGCGGCGGCGACCCTTCTATAGTATTTCGTCCTCTCTTCAAGAATATCGAGAACCTTGCGTGCCTTTGCGATTGCTTCGTTGGTCAAGTCTCGGCGAACCCCGCCGATCGTGTTTATGGCGTAATTGACTCTGTTGCCGGTGATAGCCTCTATGACATCCATTACATGCTCTCTGTCTCTCCAAACGTACATGAACAGCGTATCGAACCCTATCTCGTGACCTGCGACTCCAAGCCACAGTAGATGGCTGTGGATTCTGTTGAGCTCATTTATTATCACGCGAATGTACTCGGCTCGAGGCGGAATCTCCTTCTCATATAGGTATTCGACATTCTGCGCGTAGCATGTCGTGTGCGCCACGGAGCATATTCCGCAGATCCTTTCCATCAGGTACAAGTTCTGAATGTACGTTCTCGACTCAGCAGCTTTTTCTACTCCTCTGTGATTATAGCCGATTCTAGGTCTAACCTCAACTATATGTTCTCCGTCAACAACGAAAGTGAAGCTTTCCGGCTCTTTGAGAGCAGGGTGTTGCGGTCCTACTGGTACTTCAAACTTTGACATTGAACAAATTCACCCTTTTCTAACAGGTTCGGGTTGTTGAGCTTTGTAATCCTTCCGAAGAGGATAAACTCCCTCAGGCCACTCTTCAGGGAGGATCAGCCGCGATAGGTCAGGGTGACCTTTGAAGATCACTCCCAATAGGTCATGGACCTCACGTTCGTATAGTACGGCACCGGGATAGATGTCGGTCACACTGTCCAACTCCGGCTTATCTTTGGGTACAGAGGTTCTAATAGTGAGCTCAACTCCCAATCCAAACAAATGCGGCATAACCTCGATCTTCCCTCCAGCGTCGAACCCAGTCATTGTGGATATATGGGTGATCCGCATCGACTGGGCGAGATACCTCATGAATTCCTTATATTCACTCGGATTGACTGTTACGAATAACCTCCTCTTCCTCGGGGTCTTCAACTCCAAGACCCTGTCCCCGAAGACCCTCTTTATCTCTTCAGCCAGGTACTTCTCCGGCGGAGCGCTCATCTTTTAACCACCCCTAATCTTTGCCAGAAGAGCTGCTACACCGTTGATTATCCCCTCCGGCTTGGGAGGACACCCCCCGATATACGCGTCGACTGGGACAACCGAATCTAAACCGGGATAAACGTTGTAGCATCCTCTGAACACGCCTCCACTGGAGGAGCATGAGCCGACAGCCACGACGAACTTAGGTTCAGGCATCTGTTCATGGATTCGAATTATCCGATCTTTGACCTGCCTAGTCACAGGTCCCGTGACAACCAAGACATCTCCATGACGTGGACTTCCGCGAAGGATCGCTCCGAAACGTTCAAGGTCGTACCGAGGTGTCAGTGCCGCCAAGACCTCTATGTCGCAAGCATTACATGCTCCTGTGTTGAAATGGACGAGCCAAGGGCTCTTCGTTCTCGCCCATTTTACAATGCCTAACTTCACCGCCTCCTTACCAGAACCAAGAGCGCAACAAGCACCAACCCACCGTATATGATTGAAAGGAACATTACAACCGGTTCTGCAAATATCGAGACTCCCATCGAAAATACGAGAACCATCGCTATGATATCGAAAACCAAAAACAACGCAGCGTAATCAAAAACGTGAATTGAGACCGGAACCCGCTCGCCCGGAAACCTCTCCCCGCATGCGTATGGAGAGAGTTTCCCCTCAGTCTTTTCGGGATGAGGCGATATAACCCCCCCAATGGCGTAGACTACAGCTGCAACAATGAGTGATATAACGAAGACCGTAACAGGAGACGAAAGAAACTCTGTTAACGGCATCCTAAGTCTCTCCCAAAACCACATTGGAAAATAATGAGACAAAGTTGTAAGAATATAAAACCTTCGTTGAGAATGCGGTGGAGAACGGGTCTTTTTCAAATCAGATTGCTTAAGATATCCGTTAGACCTCCTCTAAAGACCCTTCAAGGCTAACTGGAGGACATTTTCCCAAGTTTCCTTACTGTTTCAGTGAACTCCTTGACTTTATTGACGAAGACATCAGAATCTGCAGATGACATGAAGTACATCTCGAGGCGAGACTTTCCGAGGCCGATGGACTCAAAGATCTCCTTCAGGAACTCAACTCTTGCTTCCGCCCTGAGGTTGCCATCCGTATAGTGGCATCTTTCCTTCAAGCATCCCGCTACAATCACCCCGTCCGCTCCCTCCTTGAAGGCCTTAAGGATGTAGGTCAAATCCACGTTGCCTGTGCAGGGCACTCTTATGATCCTAACGGTTGGAGGATATTGGATTCTGCTTGTCCCAGCGAGATCAGCGGCTGCGTATGAACATTCATTGCAGCAGAATGCCACAATCGATACCTCGTCCTCGCGATTCATCACGAAGATTCACTCCTAGGCGGCAGCGCGAGTGGCCGCGAGGAGTCCTTCAATCTGAGCGTAGATCTGGCGATCCTTATAATGTCTCAGTTGAATCGCTCCAACTCTGCAAGCACTTGCGCAAGATCCACAGCCTTCGCACTCAATCTCCTGCACTCTAGCAATCTTCTTGTGAGGGGCCAGCTGGACAATTTCAATAGCGTCATAGGGGCATGCATCCTTACATATTAAACAACCTACGCACGCTTCCTCGTCCACAATAGCTTTCGTAAGCTCTATCTCAACCGTTCCTTTCGTCATCGGGATTAATGCTTTCGATGAAGCAGCGAGTGCTTGTGAGATTGAGTCGCGAAGATCCTTAGGCCCTTGAGCCGCTCCAGCTATGAAGATGCCTGGAACTTTTGTATCGACCGGCCGTAGCTTTGGATGGAATTCCTTCAGGAAGTTATCCGATCCCACATCTATCCCCAGCTTCTTCGCCACTTCATCAGTTCCAGACGAAGGTATCATCGGAGTTGCCAAGACCACTAGTTCGGCTGTCAATTCTAAAGGCTCGCCCAGAAGAGTGTTCTCCAATCTGACGGTGAGGTTCTTTGTCTCAGCATCTTCCAGTATCTCTGAAACCTGTCCTCTCAGAAAGGTGACTCCGCTAAGTTGGGTCTCTCTATAGTACTCCTCATGCCCCTTCCCAAAGGTTCGTAGATCCATGTAGCAGATTTCCACGTTTACGTCCTTGCTGAGTGACTTGATCTTTCGAGCATTCTTGAGAGCGGTCATGCAACAGACTCTAGAGCAGTAGACGTTTGCGTGTTCATCTCTCGATCCCGCGCATAGCACCATCAAAATGGAATGCGGCTCCGCGCCATCCGAAAGCCTTCTTACACTCCCTTTCGTTGGACCTTCGACGTCAAGCATCCTTTCCAGTTGCAGCTGTGTTATGACATTCGAGAAAATTCCATATCCAAGACTCTCAAGCTTGTAAGGTTTGTACTCTTCCCAACCGGTTGCCACCACTATCGTGCCGACCTCAAGCTCGAATTGTGTCGGAACCTTTTTCAAGTCGATGGCGTTCTTCGGACAAACCTTCACGCATTCCCCGCATTTTTCGAAGAGACAGGACTTGCCGTCGATCACGTATAGATTGGTCTTTTTGATCCCGCGAGTGGCGTATATCGCTTTTCTCTTCGATAATCCAGAATTCATATCGTCTAGCGATTCAATTGGACAGGCTTCAACGCATGCTCCACAGAGGTCGCATTTATCAGGATCAACAAAATCCGGTTCTCTAGTGACTCTGACTGTAAAGTTGCCTAAATGCCCTTCACAATCTTTAACTTGCGATCTCGTTAGGATTTTGATGCTGGGATTTAGGGTTACTTCCTCGATAAAGGGGTCCAGTATTCTCTTGGTCTCTATTTCGTCGGGATAGGTTCTCTCAATCTTTGCCAGATTTCCACCAAGATAGCTCTCCCTTTCGACCAAGTATATCTTGAACTCGTTTTGGCGAAGTAGGCTGGAGACTCTTGATGCGGCAGCGCTGCCTTCAGCAACCGAGTCTGGAATATCCTTCGGTCCTGAACAAGCACCAGAGAGGAATATTCCCGGGATGTCTGTGTCTATCTGGCTCGGTTCTGCTGGTTTGAAAAACCCATACTCGTCCAGCTTCAAGCCGAGAATCTTCGCAAGTTGATTTGAATCTGGAGCAGGCGTCGTTGCACTTGAGAGTACAACTAGGTCCGCTTTCAAATCTAATGGCGCTGAAGCTAATGTGTCTTCTACCCTAACGACGAGGTCTCCTGAATGCATGTCCTCGGTTACTTCAGCCACTCGACCTCTTACGAATCGTACTCCGAGTTCATGCGCTCTCTTGTAGTACTCTTCATATCCCTTGCCGAATGCACGGATATCTGTGTAGCAAACGACCACGTCCACGCTTGGATCTTGTTCCAGCTTTATCAATTGCGAATGTTTTAAAGCTGCCATGCAGCATACAGAAGAGCAGTACTTACAATTCTTCTCATCCCTTGACCCTACGCATTGGACCATCACCAGCCGTCTCGGTTTTCTACCGTCGGATGGACATTGAAGTTTGCCTTGCGTTGGGCCAGCTGCATCAAACATCCTAGCGAGTTGAAGTTGAGTTACAACATCTTTCAGTCTTCCGAAGCGATACTGCTCCAACGCTTCAGGCGACAGTTCCTCCCATCCGACCGCGAGGACTATCGCTGCAACGTTTATCTCGATTTCCTCAGCCTTCTGGTCAAACTTGATGGCTTCAGCGGCACAGAACTTCTCGCACACTCGGCAGACGCCTCGCGTGAAGTATAGGCAGTGCTCCTTGTCTATCGTGAATTTTCTCGGAACTCCTTGAGGGTATGGCAGATATATTGCCTTCCGGCTTCCGATGAACTTATTCCATTCATCCGGAGCCTTCGACGGACACTTCTCCTCACATACGCCGCATCCTGTGCATTTGCTCTCGTCGACGTATCTCGGCTTCTTCTCAATTCTGACTTTAAAGTCTCCTACTGAGCCTTCCACTGACTTTGCTTCGGAGTATGCAAGAATCTCAACATTGGGATGAGATGCTATGTCGTTCATCTTCGGTGAGAGTATGCACATGGCACAGTCGTCGGTAGGGAAGGTTTTGTAGACTCTCGCCATGTTCCCTCCGATAACGGGTCTTCGTTCCAGAAGGAATACTCTGAAACCTTGGTCGCCAAGATCGAGCGCAGCTTGTATGCCTGCTATTCCTCCGCCGATAACAAGAACCGCGAGATTCGCCTTCTTCAAACTCGGTTTCGCAATATCGCATGCTGCCTGAAGCCCAGCGATACCGCCGCCGATAACGAGTACATTCCCGAGCACCTGTTCCCTCCGCGTACCGACCTCTTCCAGTTCCTTAGCCCGTTCCACAGCAGCTCTAACAAGAGCCTTCGCCTTCTCCGTCGCCTCTCTCGGCTCATTCATATGCACCCATGAGCAGTGCTCTCTAATATTGGCCATTTCGAGCAAGAACTTGTTCAGCCCGACTTCTTCGATGCATCGCCTGAATGTTTGCTCGTGTAGTTTTGGGGAACATGAGGCCACGACGACTCTCTTGGCGTTCGTCTCCTTGAGTGCTTCCTTAATTATCTTTTGACCAGGCTCGGAGCAAAGGAACATGTAGTCCTTGGCGATTGCAACTCCGGATATCGATTTCGTAAACGCTAGCAACTCTTCGATGTCCACAGTTCCAGCTATATTCTTTCCGCAATGGCAGATGAAAACTCCGACCTTGATCTCTTCTGTCGGCATGATTTCTTCCTTTGCTGACTCAGATCCTACTTGCGAGCGTTTCCAAGGAAAGGTTATGTGCTTTTGCTCCCACTTCATTGAGGGTTAGGCCAGCGCATATCCCGAGCAACTGGAGATAGTGTAGAACCGGAACTCCGAACTTCTCACCTAGGTTCTGTTCGATCTCAACTTGTCCTCGATCAAACTGCAGATGGCAGAGCGGGCAACAATTCACTATAACGTCTGCTCGAACACGAGTGATGTTACTCAACTTCTCTTTAGTCATGTCCAAGCCGACCTCAGGTACTCCCGATCTTACACCGCCTCCGGCTCCGCAGCACATCATCTTATCTTGATAGTCCACGCTTACTAGTCCGAGCGCTGTTACCAGTTCGTCGAGAAATGTGGGTCGCTCATGCGATTTCCAGTCTCTCAGTTCAGAGGGCTTGAGAATGTGGCAACCATAATGGACGGCAGCCTTAAGGTTCAATGGTTTTTTCGCTATGCCCTTAATCTTCTCGAGACCAACATCGTTGTAAAGAACTTCTACTATGTGCTTGACGTCTACACTGCCTCGGAAGCTCCTTCCTACTTCTGAAAGAACTTTGTTGACAGCCTCCCTCTTCGCGGAGTCTTTTTTCAGAATTATGTTCGCCTCCTTAAGCGATGCGTAACATCCATTGCACATTGTGAGTAAGTTCTTGCCAAGCGCCTCAGCAATGCAAATGTTTCTCGCAGCAAGTGTCAGCCATGTTTGTGAGTCGAATGATCTGGTTACTCCGGGAGCTGGGCAGCAGGATGCTCCATCCATCTCGTGGAGCGTTATGCCGAGGCTCGGTGCAATTCTTCTCATAGCTGCCTCTATGCCAGGATACCGGTTGGGAATGACGCATCCTAAGAACAAGGCGTAATCGCTCATTTTCTATCTCCTGCGCCAGCGGCGAGCTTGTCGAATTCGAGCTTCGATACAAGATGTTGAAACTCTTTCAGAGCTTCAATATGCTTATGCGTTGTCGGCGGGACTTCCTCAAGCCCGAGTTCTTTTCTAAGCTTCGTATAGTTGTCAGTTATCGGGACTAAATGTCCAGTCTTGATCAGGTATCCCAGCGCAACCTTATGCCTATCGAGTATGATGCCTGATCTTACAGCGATATTTCTGATGATGAAGATCAGATTAGTGACATCTATACCTCTAGGACATCTCTCTGTGCATGTGTAGCAGGAAGTGCACGTCCAAAGATTTGTGTCATGGAGCACTTCATTTCGAAGTCCGAGAAGAGATTTGGCGATTAACTGCCGAGTCTTGAAGGCTGTTCTCCTTCCAGATGGGCAGCTCCCGGTGCAAGTGCCACACTGGAAACATAGTCTAATTTTCTCCCCGCCAGCTTTAACAATCTCTTCGACGAACTGCGCTTGGAGATCCTCAGATCTTATCACACTTCCTCTAAGCAGGCTTGAGGTTGACATCTCACTTCGCCTTTGAAATAGAAACGGGTATACCTTTCAATTCCGGTGTCTTTGACGCTGGGTCAAGATTGATTGGAATAAGATTGTTGGGCGAAAGATCTGGAAAATGAAAGGGCAGAAAGACTACTTTCGACTCGATTCTCGCTATCTTCGTTTTTACCCTAATTTCACCAAGTTTAGATCTCACGTAAACTTCATCGCCGTCGCCAAGACCGAGCGCTGAAAGGTCCTCTTCTGAGATCTCGAGGCGGGGCTCACCAGTTTCTTGCATCGCGAAACTGATTCTTCTTGTCATCGATCCCGTTCCGTGATGATGCAGTATTTTTCCAGTTATCAAGGTAAACGGCAAGCTTTCCCGCTCGATACTGGTTGCGTACGTTGCATGCCGCCAGCTAGCTCTTCCTTTTTCCGTCTCAAACCTATTCTCGTAAAGCTGCGCTCTGTCTTTCGGGATAATTGCTCCTCCCATTCTTGAAGCATCGTCTACGGTCAAGCCTTCATAGCTGGGAACATTGGCAACAATCTCTTTGAAGATCTCCTCCCAAGAGTTGTATCTGAAAAGTTCTCCCTTTCCAAGCTGGTCAGCCAACCTCGCGATGATTCTCCATCCTTCCAAGGCAGCTCCCGGAGGTTCCAGGGCCCTAGTTAGTTTCTGAACTCTTCTCCCCGTGCTTGTGAATGTTCCTTCAGTTTCAGCCCAGCATGCGGTCGGAAGGACGAAATGAGCTAGCTTAGCCGTTTCGGTCATGAAGATGTCTTGCACAGCTAGTAGGTCAAGCTTCGTTAGCGCCTCCCTGACAAATGAGGTGTTAGGAAAAGATGCCATCGGATTCATTCCGATGATGAATATGGCTTTCATCTGTTCGCTATGTGCTGATTCGATCATCTCGATCAATGTTAGCCCTTTATGTTCAGCCTCAACATAACCAGGATAGAATTCAGGCAGAGCTCCCATATCGCTGGCACCCATCATGTTGCATTGGTCTAAGAGAGGAAAGACTCCGGTTCCACGCCGCCCAATATTTCCAGTTATCAGGGCGAGGTTCACAAGCCACCCAACAGCCTCAGTTCCGTTCACATGCTGCGTCAAGCCGTCCCCGAGTACAATGCTAGCTTTATCCGCGAGAGCGAATGTGAGCGCAACTTTCCTAATGTACTCAGGCTCGATGCGCACCATTGAGGATACTATTTCAGGAGAGGAGTCGGCCACTAGCCTTTCTAAATCGTTGAGGCTTTCAACCCTATCCCGTAGAAATTCCTTTCTTTGTAGCTTGGACTGAAGGATAGTTTGAATGAAAGCTTTAATGAGTTGGATGTCGGTTCCCGGGTAGATTGGAAGGTGGAAATCAGAGTGCCAACTGGTCCTAGTACGTCTAGGGTCGGCGACTATTATTTTGGCTCCCTTCTCCCTAGCTCTTAAGATTCTTCTTGCAAGGACGGGAGCGCTTTCGAACGGGTTAACGCCGATGATTAGTATGCAATCAGCGTATTCTAGATCTTCAAGAGGACCTGTGGGATAGGGGAAGCCGAAGGATTCTCTGAGAGCCAGCATAGATGGAGCATGGCAAAGTCTTATTCCGTTGTCTAAGTTGTCCGTTTCAAGAACCTTCCTGGCGAACTTCTGAACGAGGTAGTTCTCCTCGTTCGTCGCCTTTGCGGAAGCGAAGATGCCTATCGACTGCCCTCCGTGTTTCTCCTTGATTTTTTTAAGGCTGCTGGTAATGGTTGCTAGCGCTTCCTCCCAAGACACTGGCCTGAACTCGCTTTCTATTCTTGTCATTGGCTCGAAGAGTCTATCATGCCTTTGAATAACTTCGAAGGATGTATTGCCCTTGCTGCACAATGCCCCCTCATTGAATGGATGATCCATGGCATAATCTACGCCGGTCACCTCGCCATTCACAGTGGTAAGGTATAAACCGCACCCTAATCCGCAGAACGGGCATATGCTATATCTTCTTTCCTGCATCATATCAGATCCAGCTTCACAACTTTCTTCGGGTCTTCAAGAGCGTTAGAGCCGAGAGTTGCCTCCTGCACTCTTCGCAGTAATCTGAGATATCGCTCAAATAAGTTTGAGGTACTACCAGCTCGCTTACGTTCTGCTTCACCTCTATGTGTTGAGGAACAGGAGCGATAGTCTTTCCGCAGCGCACGCAGCTCTTAACTTCAGCCTCAACACACTTCAGCACTTCTCTCTTCAGGAATGCTTCCAGATCGAATATTCTCTTTATTCTTACAGCTTCCTTTGGGCAGGAGTCTACGCATTCCCCACAGGCAACGCATTTCCAATACTCAAGCGCAATCGTCCTCTTTTTCCCCGTCTCCAATATCTTCAGAGCTTCTTCAGGACATTGGACTTTGCAGGCTGAGCACGCCCAACATTTTTCGGAGTCGAATTCCAGTAGACCGAATCCTTCGAGCTTTTCCGGTACTGGAATGAACCGGCGACTTAACGGTATTTTCTGCGACAACTGACTGAGCAGGTTTTGGAAAATTTCTAGCTTCATTTTTTCATCGTACAAAGCGATATCTCACCATTTAGGTAAAGGCCCGAATCGCTTGGCGAAAGGGCAGGCCACAGCGCAGATATTGCAACCTATGCATGGAATGAACTTGGCTGCCTCGGCCGGGCATGTTCTAACGCATGTCGGAAACTCTCCAGCTTCAACCTTGTTCTTGCACAAATCACACTTGACTACAACCTTACGTTGCTCATCAAGCTGTAGAATCCCGAATGGGCACGCTGTCACGCAGGCGGAACAACCGATGCACTTGATCTCGTTTACCAGAACTATCCCTTGATCAGTCTTCTCTATAGCTTCCTTCGGGCAGGCCTTTATGCAGGGCGTTGTTTCACAATGCTGGCAGTGAAGAGGTACTGCGTGTTCCTCCATCGTCTGGACGAAGACTAATGGCTTTCCGAAATGCTCTCTTGAGCAAGCTGCTTGACAAGACTTGCAGCCGATGCAGCGGTCTAAATCCACGAAGAAGACTTTCTTCAAGACCGACCTGTATGATGCTGTAGCCAACACCGCACTACCTGTAATTTGGGTGGTAGTAAGGTGATTTGCTATTTATTTGTGCTCTTCGGTCTTTCCCGTTTTTGTTGTATGCTATTGCATTTTTAAGGTGAGGATGAGTCGTTGAACCTTCTCCGTGTTCGCGGTCAGTTTGCGCCGGGTCCTAAGCGGTATGATGCGCTGATGGAAGATCCTTTGGTCAGCGATTGGATCAGTGTTTATCGGAGTGCGAGTACGAGGAGGAATTATCTCTCTTCGTTGCATATTCTCTGCGTTAGCTCTAAGCTTTCGCCTAGACAGCTTCTCGAGTTAGATTCTGATGAGGCTCGCGGGGTCGTGATGAACGTTGTTAAGGAGTATCTTAGGCAGGATAAGCTTGTTTCGGCTCGCTAGCTAACGCGAACTGTAAATCGTCTTCATGCAGGCCGCCTACAGTGATTCTGTCAGGCTGACACTCGCTCATGTCTGGGGTCCTCCAGCCTTTTCGGCTGCGCGTTCAAGGGTCCAGCGAATAGCATTAAGCGACTCTTTGACTCGGGTTTCATCCAGCTTCGTCTCTCGCAAAGAGTGCGCATCAGCCTTCATGATGCTGAATTTCAGTCGGGCAGTAGATGTTGCTCAAGTAAAAGGTTATAGGAGATTGAATAATATGATACGTGCTTCCGCTTACCGCCGGCTCGCTGGTGCATGTCTTGAGCAACATCGCGCTACTCATCGAAAACCTGAGATCGGTTCTTGGCGACAGATTCAGAAAGCACTCAACGAGAAATGAAAGGCGAGCCTACGTCTACATACGTAAGGACGGTATCAGGGACTGCGTTAGAGTTCTTTTCGATCAGTTTGGAGCGAGGCTGTCCACAATCTCCGCTGTTGATCGCAAGTTTAAGTTCGATGTGCTTTATCACTTCACACTCGATCAGGAGGGCTTGGTCGCGAGTATCTGCCTATCTACGCCGAAACAAGCTGCGTCACTAGACTCGGTGACGGACATACTGCCGGCTGCAAATTGGATCGAGAGGGAGATCCAAGAGCTCTTCGGGATAAAGTTCGCGGGACATCCGAGTCCGGGAAAGCTTTTGACTTCGGATGACTGGCCTGAAGACGAGTATCCCTTGAGGAGAATTGGCTAGTTCCATGAGTATTGATGCGACGCTTCCAATTGGTCCTTACCATCCCGCTCTGAAAGAGCCTGAGTTCTTCAAGTTATTCTTGGATGGGGAGAAGATTGTAGATGTAGCGATAAGGCTTGGGTACACGCATCGCGGGATAGAGTATTTAGCTGAGAGGAAGACTTACAACGAGATTCCCATTCTCGTTGAGCGAATATGCGGAATCTGCTCCAATGTGCATCCGATGTGCTTCTGTCAAGCTGTTGAAGAAACATGGGAGCTCCAGGTTCCAGATAGAGCCAGATACATTCGCACGATAGTTGGTGAACTGGAAAGGATTCATAGCCATCTCCTTTGGGCGGGTATTGCTGCCCACATAATAGGTTACGATACTCTCTTCATGCACTTCTGGAAACACCGAGAGCCTGTTTGCGAACTTTTCGAGGTGCTGACTGGAAACAGGCAGAACTACGCGATGAACTGTATCGGAGGTGTGCGGAGGGACATAGATCCCACGAAGCACAAGGCGCTCATCTTAGAGACATTGAGTCAGATTAGACCATCTCTTCTACGGCTGAAAAACGCGGTGACTGAAGACCCTGTTGTTAGGGCCAGGATCGAAAATATCGGGGTTCTGTCGAGAGATCAAGCGAGAAAGCTTTGTGTGGTCGGGCCAGTCGCTAGGGCTTCAGGGCTTGCCATAGATGTTAGAAAGGATGAACCTTATGCAGCCTACAGAGAAGTCGGCGTTGATGTCAAGGTTCTCACTGAGGGGGATGTTCTCTCGAAGATGCTCGTTCGACTGCTTGAAGCGTTGGAGTCTATGGAGATTGTGAAGAGAGCCTTAGACGCGATCCCTCAAGGCCCAATAAGACTCGAACCGAAAGAGATAGTGCCGGGAGATGGCATTGGGAAGGTTGAAGCTCCTAGAGGAGAGGATATTCACTACGTCAGATCTAACGGAACCGATATTCCGGAACGGGTGAAGATTAGAGCGCCCTCATACATGAATGTGCCCTCGATAGCACCTCAAATCAAGGGGGCATCTCTAGCGGACGCTTCTCTCATAATAGCGGCTGTAGATCCCTGCTTCTGCTGCACTGAACGCATAGCGTTAGCAGATGTCAAGACGAATAGAGAATCATCTGTCGACTTCGAATCGCTAGCTCAAAGGTGGAGGAGAAAGAGCAAATATAGTCGAAAGGACGGTTGCGTTTGAAAACGGTCAAGCTTAGGATAATTGTGGAAGTGCTCAGATCTTTGGCGAGCAGGGCTTACACGCTTAAATACCCCAAGATTGCTTCGCCAGCCCCTCAAGGCTTCCGAGGCAAACTTGAGTACGATATCGAGAAATGCACCGGATGCGCCGCTTGCGTAGAGAACTGCCCAGCCTCTGCCCTCAAGAGTATTTCTGATGGAGACAGGCGGACGATCGAAGTATGGTATGGGAAGTGTATCTACTGCGGACGATGTGAGGAAGTCTGCCCAGAGAGAGCAATCACTCTCACGACGACATACAGCTTAGTTACCGGACGGAAGGAAGACATCAAGTCTAGCGTTCAACTGGAGATCAATCGATGCTTGCGATGCGGCAAACCAGTAGCGACCGCGAGGCAGATAGACAAGGTGCGCCTCCAAGTCAAGGATCTAGTCTTGCCAGAAGATTATGATGCGTACTTGTCATCATTATGCCTTGACTGTAAAAAGGCGGTTCAAGCAGAGCTTCTGCTCGCAGGGAGGATGTAGACGATTGAAGATTTTCGACTGGTCAAGGAGAAAGTCGCCTTGGGCTTTTCACTTGAATACAGGTTCATGCAACAATTGTGACATCGAGATAGTTGATGTTCTGACGCCTAGATTTGACGTTGAGAGATTTGGAATCCTGCTCCAAGGCAGTCCTCGCCACGCAGATGTTCTTTTGGTGACGGGTCCTGTGACAAGGCAAGTCTTGTCTAGACTAAGGAGAGTCTATGAGCAAGTGCCTAAACCGAATGTTGTCGTGGCTGTAGGCACTTGCGCCACATCCACTGGATGCTACGAGGGAAGCTACAACATAGTAGGCCCTGTGGACCGTGTTATCCCCGTAGACGTGTACGTTCCGGGATGCCCGCCTAGGCCTCAGGCGATTATTGACGGGGTAGTCGCTGCGCTTGAGAAGTTCAAGGCAGAACGTTCAGACTAGGAATCAACAATATTCTACTATCGATCGACTGAAACTTTGCTCTTGTATGGGCGTCTCAGAAAAGGCCCATTTTTATTTTTCTCAAAAGGCGCGTTCATATTGTCCTTGCGTTTGACGCCGGCTTGGGTAGTTTTCGGTTTTAACGTAGATCTATTGAAAAAGTTCCTGTTGTGTCATTGCTTTTGTCTCATAAATTCTCAATAATATTTTTGGTCTCAAAATATTCTTTTAGGAATCGGAAGCTATGCGTCAATTTACATCAAAACAGGGGGAGGGGGGTTTCGAGGATGCGATGTGCATCAATCGGAGTTCATTCGACATCTGTAGCTGCTAACTCTGGCACAACGCCGGCTTCAATGCACCCATCAACATAGGGCTAGACGCTCGAATCTGCTTTTTCAAGACCTAGGATTCTTACGGCTTCACGTAAATCTTTAGGTTGATTCACATTGAAGAAGGTTCTGAGCTTAGGATCGTAACTTCTAAGCTCGTCTACTGGAACATATTTGACATTCTTCAAAAGTCTGATCATGTCTCTATTGCTACTTCGCTTAGCCCTCAAGGCTCGTTTGATTGCTCGGATGGTGTTCTGCACTTCGTACACGGAGTGCAAGGGTTCTATGTATCCGTTGGGCCATATTGGAATTGCAGCATCATGTTCCTCCGCGACTTGGAACAAGTGTTGAAGTACCTTGGTTCTAATGAACGGTGAGTCGCATGGAACGACGGCTGAATACCCAACCGCTCCAAGCATCGTTTCCATGCCAGTGAGCATACCCACCAAGGGGATTCGCCTTGAAACAATATCTCTCAAAATAGTGACATTTCTGGGAAGCACTTTTCTGAACGCGGCTACTGCGTCGTCTCGACCAATGACTACCACTACTTTTTCAGTAACCTGCAGACTTCGTGCCACAACGTAAAGTAACATGGGTGTTCCGGAAAGCGGGGTGAGTGCTTTATTGATTCCGATTCTAGATCCTCTTCCACCAGCCAGTACGATTACGCTCTTCTGCTTCGTCTTTGAAAGATGCATAGGTGATTTCCCATGCCGGATCTACGATCACATTCTCCAGTATGTCTTGGAAATCATACTCATCCGTATCAACTCTAAAAAACTAGAAAAAGGGAATGGCACTAGGCTTCGGGCAGTTATCTAGCTATTGCGATTCCTTCTTTTCCGGAGCTCCAGCCACCTTAGTGATCTGATCGGATATCTCTTCCATCGTCTTTCCTTCAGTCTTGATCCCGAGCTTCTTCGCCGTCTCTATCAGCAGCTCCTTCTCACTCTTTCCAGTCGGCGGCTTCGTAGGTTCTTCGAGAACCCCTTCCTGCGCTTTTCTATATTGCCTCAAAGCATCTCCAATAGAACGTGCGAGCTCAGGCAGCTTCTTTGGGCCAAACAGTATCAGAACGATCACGAGGATTAGCGCTATCTCCCAAGGGCCAATAAACGGCATTGCAAACTATCCCCTAGTTTAGTATAGAACCTGCAGTTGTATTAATGTTATTACTTCCAGGTACGGCATAGATGGATTTTCTTTGCATCTTTCCGCTTCTCAGGGCTATTTTGATGTGTAGCACAGTATTCCCCCAAGCAGGGTTATGACTCCAGGCAGCCAGCTCGCGGTCGCTATCATTACCACGCCGAGTATGATGGCGATTAGACCGCCGTTTGTGAAGTCTCCGCCTTTCACCCTATTGTACGCGTAGATGGCAAGGATTCCTAAGACTATTGAGATGACCGCTCCTGCAATCGCTAATCCCATAGCCAATCTGAAGGCCTCAGGAATTACTCCAGAAATCCAAGGCTCCGCTCCCCATCTAATCCAGATTTCAGGGATCTCTACGAACCTTCGTATCATAGTTCCCCAGAAAAGTTGAGCGAACGTTACAGAGAGGAGAGGCAAAACTATGTTCAAGATGCCTCCAATCATTATGAGTGTGCCCCCAATGTTTGAGTAATCCTTCTTTTCGGGTTTAGGGACTCCAGCGACCTGTGTACCACACTTAGGACAGGACTCAGCGCCTTCAGGAAACTTCTCACCACATTTTATGCAAAAAGGCATGTTATTACACTCTTAGCGGCGTTCTTGATATTCTTATCCGGTTCTTATTTCTTATCTTCGTGAAGCATTAACACGAACACTAGTTTTGCATCGTGTGCTTCCTATTGTCCAGTCTGCCGAGGTGGATAAGTGCCCTCTAGGTCCGGTCTGAACATTCCATGCGGAAGCAGCTAACTAGTCATTCCTAGATTTTTTCTGATCACAAAACCTTGATTTGTCAAAGGCAAATATGGGAGAAATCATTTTTGAATGTATGACGAATGATACGAGCGATCCTGCTTTCCCTGATGCCAAATCAGAGTATGAGCTCTTGCTGTTCTCTGATCTACTGGTTCGAAACTCTTGCGTATGTTGAAATAGTGGCGACAGAAGTTCTTGACAGAATTCGTCTTGCTGAGTGTTCTCAGATTGAGCAAGAGATCTAGGCATAATGTGGAACGGATCAGTTCTTTCAGAGGTGTAGCAGTTCGAGCAGCCAAGTAAGCTATTTGAGCATCACCAAAAAGCGGTCCAAGAACTGTATCACCGCATTGCAGTTGTCTTTCCAGTCTTTCGTTGATGCGAAGGCCTTGGGTCTCGGGAGTAAAGCGTTTATCGTTGTTGCAAGCCTTTGCTCGTCCATCTCGTTCCTCATCTTTTCAACCGTCTTTCTGGAAGCGTATACGACTCTTGAGGGCGGGTTTATCTTTTTCCGGATCGCCCACTCTTTGAGCATTTCTTGCGTTTCTTCCCAATCGATCTCATTGGCTTGGGCCGCAAGCATTCCCAAATCTAAGACATCTTTCTCTTCTTCCTTGGCAAAATACGGTTCCTCGGTTCCGGAAAGAACTATTATCTTGTCAGCTAGCAATCTTTCTCTAGTAGCGACTGGAAAACTTAGTGACGCGTCAATATATTGTGTAGGTATCAGATTCAGACGCTGCTTCCGATAGCTCGCCGACGTTTCTTCAAGGAAGAAGTCAATTGATACGAAGGCAGTTCCAGCTGTTATTCCGAACAGCCTGTTGTCAGTGTAAGTTTTCGCATATATAGGATCGAAGGTCCTCGCGACGGGAACTACATTTCCCTTTATAGCTACGTTGGGAAGTTTCACAGTTCCTCTTGGAAAGCCCTTCGTATCAGTAAGATTTGCGTCCAACTTCTTCGCATAGTCGAATATCTTGTTCTGCACGACTGACCTATCTGGGGCATATTGACACAGCACGCCAATATCGATGTCCTTCGAAAAGCGTTGGGTATTTCGGAGAAAGTAGTGTTGAACACAGGTCCCGCCCTTAAGATAGAGGTCGAGATCTTCAAAGTGCACCTCAGTCATGAGGTGCAGTGTGTCAAGAAGCCAGAGCAGCCGTTCGGATTGATCTTCACTAAATCCAAAGTCACGAACTATTCGAGCGACAATTCGTTCCAGTTCACGAGAGTTCTTCCAAAGAGTTTCTCGCAAACTCAGTTCTCTCCGAGCTGATTAGACCTCTCTCAACTGCCATTTCGAGAACACGCTTGTAGTCTCTTTCGGACTGCTCTTTGAGGTTAGCCAGTAGTCTTTCCACTTTGATGACGTTCATATTACCGTGTTTCTTCATCTCATGTGGATTGTATTGCGGTATGATTTTGACTAGCGCGGCAATCTGCATTGCGCGATTGGCCAGCTTCCAATTCAAACTTTGCGGCGCTACTATGACCTCGTCGTTCAGCGCGTTCAGTGCCTCTGAAGCTTTCTCCACAAGTTTTCTGGATACATGTATCTCGTATAGATTGATTGAGGCATACCAGTCAAGCAAATCCAGTACACGCTTAGCGAAAACTCCATCAAAATAAAATCGATCTCCAATGCTTTGGCGAAGCCGGTCAACGATTCGATCTTCAAGATGAGGCTTTCGTTCCTTCACTTTGATTCTTAGCGAGTCATCTATAAGGCGGTACCTGTGCTCACGTGCACCAATGCCTTTCCATAGAACCTTCCCTCTAGTTAAGAGTGACTGGAGGTGCATGCTAGCCGAACGTGGTGACATCTTCCCAACCCTCGCAACATCCCTAACAGAATGCCAAGCTCCATCGGATAGCACTTCCACTACCCTATCGTCAGCTTTCGGGAATTGTGGAGATAGACTCAATGAGCATCGCGTCCTATGTCGAGCCGCATTGTATACATTTAATATACAATTATATAAACCTGCCATTGATGCCGCAACGAACGCCTTTGCTAAACCAATGGGTGGCTTCAATCGCGTCTCTGCCTATAGAGCTCCGGTATTCAAGAGAGACCTAAATTGTCAAACCACTGCTTGACGTTCTAAAAAATGCAAAGAAAGTAGTTTTGGTTATCTCTCTTTCTCTTTAGTTCAACTTACCAATCCGTAGCATATGCAAACAAGTCTGCTTTCATTAAATTATTCGAGAGCTGACTTACTCAGCCGCATTGGAGGAGTATCTTTTGGAGACGAGGTGTTCAACTCTCTCTTTGGAAAGTTAAACCTCGGGCATCTTGTATTCTTATATGGCACTCAGCGTTGTCTTGCCCTATCCGAATTGCTATGCATTCAGGCTCAATTAGCGCTGACAGAAGGCGGACTCGAGTCTAAAGCGATATTCATAGACGGCGGCAATACTTTCGACCCATGCTTAATCGCTGAATACGCGGAGCAACTCTCCCTTGACAGCGATAAAGTTCTTGAGAATATTCTCGTCTCTCGAGCGTTCACATGTCACCAACTCACCTCTCTAATCGCGAACAATCTTAAACCATGGATAGACAGATTGAATATCAAGCTAGCTGTTATCTCCAATATTCTCGAACCATACTCTGATCCTGATATAGCGAGGAAACAGTCGTCAATCTTCTTCAAAGTTGCATTGAATTCGCTCGTCAGTATGATTAGGGAGAAGAAAATAGTGGCTGTCGTAACCAGCCTAGATGATGAGTATATCCGCAAAAATTCATTCTTCGAAAAGATCGCATACCACAGCAATATTATAGCTAAGCTAGAAGATTACGGCAGTTCAACAATAGTAATCCTAGAGAAGCATCTTGCTAATCCGCTGGATATTCTGCTCAACGAATGTAAAAGATACGTTCCAGTAACAAGAGCAGAATAGGGAACTTGAATATTGCCAAAATCAATAGCCTCTCCAAAAGGATGCGTTCAGAGCGTTAAAGGCTGGATTCTAGATCTTTACCCCAAAGAGAACGCGATAGTAATTTGGATTAAGACGGAGAAAGGCAACACTGTCCGCTTGCTCGATAGGTGGCGGTACAGTATCTACGTCTCCGGCAATTATAGCGACCTTATCGATCTGGCAAAACAGATTCCTATCGAAGGCGTTGCTCTAGAGGAGAAATACGTTAGGCCTGAAGACTCTGATAAGTCTACGGTTCTGAAGATTCCAGTTTCAAATTCAAGAGAGGCGCAGGAGCTCGCTGAGAAGATCTTGGTCTACGGCAGGTACAGAAGATTCAGGCTATATAATGTGGATGTGAAGCCAAGCCAAATGTACCTATATGAGAAAGACATCTTCCCATTCGCCTTTGTTCATGCAACTCAGAGATCTGATGGGTTGGAATGGCGTTTACTCGATAGCCAAGAGGAAGTGGAATACAAGATACCGCCGTTGAGAGAGCTAACGTTAGAAGTAAAAGCCGCAAGTGAGAGAATCCCAAGGTTCACTGACGAGACCAGAGAGATAAATATCAACTTGGGTGGCGAGTCGATTCAAATCGATTCAGAAGATGAACTCGATAAGTTAATGACGCTTGTCGAATTGATTCAGCAACTGGATCCGGACATAATCTATACGTCAAATGGTGATGAATTCCTATTTCCATACCTAGCAAGAAGAGCTATTGAAAACGAATTTTCCGAAAAACTGGTTATGGGACGGGAGAGATCTCCTCTAAGACTCTCGAATGAAAAAGGCAAGTCGTATGTAAGCTATGGTCAAGTGCATTATCGACCGCTACCGACTAGGCTGCTCGGTCGGATACACATAGACATGGAGAACTCTCTGCTCTACTGCGATTGCGGACTCCAAGGCATCATAGAGGTTGCGCGAATATGTAGAATTCCAGTACAAAGGGTTTCGAATACGACGATTGGAACCAGTATGACATCTGCTCAGCTCTATCACGCTGTCAGAAATGATGTTCTAATCCCTTGGGTGAAAGCCGATCCAGAGGACTTGAAAACAGCTAGAGAGTTGCTTATCGCGGATCGAGGCGGCTTCTATCATGAACCGAAGGTAGGCATACATGATAGAGTTGGTGAACTTGATTTCACAAGCCTCTACCCCATGTTGATGCTGAAGAAGAACCTTAGCGCGGAGACAGTGAGATGCAAGTGCTGCCCAGACTCTGCGGAACGTGTTCCAGAACTGGATTACAACATTTGTGAGAAGCGGAAGGGGATAGTTCCGAAGAGTATTGAGCTTCTCCTAAGGAAGAGGACGAAATATAAGGAGTTGATACGAGAAGCAAGCGATCCATCACTTCGATCGCTCTACGAGAAAAGGCGAGCAGCGCTTAAGTGGATCTTGGTGTGTGCATTTGGCTACCTAGGATTTAAGAACGCTAGATTCGGTAAGATAGACGCTCACATCGCAACTTGCGCTTTTGCTCGTCGAACACTTTTGAAGGCTACTCGTTTGGCTGAAGAACATGGGTTCGAACTTGTTCATGGAATAGTCGATTCCCTCTGGCTCAAGAAGAAAGGCGCAACTGAGAGCGGCTTCATTGAACTAAAGGATGAAATTTACAGAGAGACAGAGCTCCCTATCTCGTTTGAAGGCGTATACCGCTGGATAGTATTCTTGCCTTCAGAGACGCGAAGGAATCTGCCGGTATTGACTAGATACTACGGCGTGTTTATGGACGGCAGAATTAAGGCGAGGGGTATCGCCACAAGGAGGCATGACACGCCGGAAGTTGTACGGAAATGTATCGAAGAGATGCTGACGATTCTTGCGAAAGGGGAAGATTCCAGCGATTTCTATAATCGAGTGCCTGAGTCGATAGATGTTCTGAAGGAATATGTTCAAGCTTTGAAGTCAAGGCGGATAGAGCTTGGCGATCTATTTATCGAAAGGCATCTTTCAAGCGAGGTTTATGAATATCGGCATGAAGTGCCTCAAGCAATTGCTGCAAAGCAACTTGTAAAAGAGAAAGTTGAGGTTAGCGCCGGTCAATCTATCAGCTTTATCATAATCAACAGCGAGAATAGGTTTAGCAAGAACAGAGCTTTGGCAGCGGAACTCGTAGACGAACGTACTTCATACGATGTTGACAGATACCTTGAGCTGCTCTTCTCGTCAGCGGCAACGATTCTCGCCCCATTTGGCTACGCGGTATCCGATCTAAAAAGAGCCGTCGATATCCTCTGAGCTTCAACGTGGCCGACGATGGAGGTAGATTTCAACCTTTCTGTATCCCTTACGAACCCCGTGCAGTGTAGATAGAAAGGCTCCAATCATTTGTTGTGCAACCGATTCTGGATACGGTGAGAGCCTTACAAGGCTATCGTCTACATACACCTTCACTTGCCATCCGTCCACCGAGCACCTTCCTGGCTTCGTTTCACCTTTCAAAATCGCTCTTCCATACGCCGCGCACGTCTTGTAGCCACATACGCCGCAGTCCTTTTTCGGCAGTTCCCTCACATACTGTTGATTGTACTTCTTTTTCAACGTGGAATAGATCTTCTCTATTTCGCTTTTCTCTCGCAAAACTGCCAAAGGAAACTTTCTCTTGGCCTCAGATCGCAGTTTTAGTGGGCAGACTACTATTTCTACGGTACGTGGGTCCACATCAATCTTGAGATCTTCAGCATCCTTGGTTAGCAGAATCTTTGGGTACTCCGAGCGCTTCATGCCCTCCACTAAAAGAATCTCGAAATCTGTCCCAAACTTGTTAAACAGCCTTCTCGGCTCTGCTTTAGACTTGATAAATAGAGCGGTCTCCTTAGAAGATTCAAAAACCACGAGTTGAGCTCCCGCTTTAGCCAATCGTTCTGTGTCGGTATGAGGCACGTCGAGTGGATGACGACTGGATTTGACTGCCGCGACTCCAATCCCATCGCGAGTAAATCTCTGAATCAATTGCTCCGCAAGGTTAGTCTTACCCACATTCTTGGAGCCGATTATGCATATCGTATACATCAATTGTCGCCTGACAACATCTAGATCAAATTTAAGCTTGCTGCGCTGATACCTCACTAGGCGCACATATTCCAGAGCGAACTAGACAGTTCGCGTATAAATTGTTTTCATCTTTGATAGTCTCGATTTTTTAGGTCTGATGGAAAACGAAGTCTCTATTTCTGAACTGCTGCAGTCGCGATATCCATTAGCGCCTTCCTTTGGTCTTTGGCTTTAACAACCCCGCTTGCGAGTAGTACTCCTTCTGTTCCAAGCCTCAAAGCTGCTTTGACATCCTCCCCGAGGGTTATGCCCGCTCCGCATAACACAACCACTTGTGGAGCAATCTTCTTTATTAGCGAAACAGTATCGGTTACGATCTCAGGTCTCGCCTTTGAAACAGCGATCCCCGTCCCTATCAGTTCAGGAGGTTCAATCGCTACCATGTCCGGATCGAGCGCAGCAGAGGCCGCGCTTACAGCCGCTGTGTTCGTGCAAACAACTGATAAGAGACCTATAGATCTGGTTTTTCTAACAACTTCATCAATCTCAGAAAGTTTCAGCCTTCGTTCCGAATGATTGATTAATGTTCCGACGGCGCCCGCCTCCTTCACGGCTTCTGCTAGAACATGCCCTGTGAAGGCGCCGGCGTCAACAGCGTCAACATGCTGCGCGTAAACCGGGATTTCAACCTGATCCGCTATCATTCTGATATCCGTCAGTTGCGGAGCGACCGCTATACTTATCCCAGTTTCGGAGCTAACGCGTTCAGCCTTCTTTGTAAGCCGGACTGCGTTCTCGCCTGTTCCCTCAAGGTATGTCTTGAAGTTGACTAGAATCAGCGGCGTCTTAATTCTTGAAGACCTCGGCAACTCACTCTTCCTCCAAACAGATTCTCACTATTCGAGCCCTTGTTATCTAAGATTTACGTAGCAGTTCTGCAAACGCTTATAAGTTTCTCAAAATTCACTTAATTGAGCGTGAAATCAGTTGACCGTGAAAATTGCAATAAACGGATTTGGAAGAATCGGAAGGCTC
>Ga0315312_1000950_pt1 | contig 26357 bp, 25 predicted proteins | sample TDP7_MG_FD_203629 | JGI IMG/M metagenome (GOLD analysis project Ga0315312, IMG submission 203629) | Freshwater sediment microbial communities from Lake Towuti, South Sulawesi, Indonesia - TDP7 | ecosystem: Environmental > Aquatic > Freshwater > Lake > Sediment | place: Indonesia: South Sulawesi... | reverse complement strand
TATTGATATCTTTTATCAGCTCACGAATTCCTTGATAGAAATCATAAACTGAAGAGCTTACATCTGGACGTTCTATGTCTTCTTCCAATTGTGTTTTTGCGAGATCCTTCAGGATTCTACCTTTTTTTGAGAGTTCGATAGCTAATTCATCTGCTGACTTGATTGTTGCTACTCCATAACTCGCGAAGGCGTCCAACATCTTCATGAATTCCTGAATCTTTATAATGGGAATCGCGGAATAAGACTTGGTTAGTTCATCCACGTCAAAAAGAAGGAAAGTGAAGATAGTCTGACCATTACGAATTAGAATGAATCGTGAGTAGTTTGTCAGAATGATATTATCTATATTTTCTATGTATTTCTTAACTTGGGGACTTTTTATCTCGGTGTCTAGGTCAATCGTTAATTCTTTTGTCTCGATGTAGCCTATCTTAACGGACTTCTTGTAGACCGTGAAGTCCGGTGCTCCAAATTTATCTGACCTAGCTGATTCTTGTATAGGGTTGAGGTCGGTGTTGAGTTTCCGAATAAGCGTCTCCAATGCGGTTCTGAAGGTCATTTCGGTGTAGTTGCCAGTGGTGTAGATAACTCGCACTTGGTAAAGGTAATCTTTGAAGAGTTTAACAAGATCTTGTGAGTCTCGCAATTCTACTGCGGATCTTCTTCTACTCAAGTTTCTTCACGATCATGACTTTACGATTCTTTCTTTCCTCGATTTCCCAGTCAAGTATGTCTCCTATGGAGAGTTGCATTTCCTTGGCTATTTCTTCAGGAATGGTGGCGCGAATAGAGGGGGAATTACTGCTTGCTCTAGCCACAGTGGATTTGTGGCCCAATTTAACCATGTGATACATCTACCTACCTTACCTATAACCTTATCTTTGTCTTACTCATTCTTGTTTTTGTGGGTTAAGCGATGAAAATCGCGTTTCGAGCTCGAACTTGTCCAAGTCAGTGTCTTTTGCGAGTGTGGCCTCGATCTCCTCGACGAACTCACGTGTAAATCCTGCGGGAATGGTTATATCTTGGTCTATTAGATCCAGTGGCAATGGGAGCCCCGTCGCCTTGTTGCAGCTCGCTTGACAGAACGCCAGCAGTGGATTCACGTCCATGCCTCTTTTTACCTCGATGGCAAACGGCGGAGCGGGATATGTGCACCTGACGAAGTAGCGCGTGGCCCCGAGGATGAGGCCCGGCTCGCAGTTCAGGTCGCGCCTGATGTTCCGTTCGGCATCCCCCCTGCACGCCTGATAGATGGATTCAATGCTCCTCCTCCCTCCCTTGGTGGTGTAGAAGCGGCCGAACGCCCACGCGAGCCTCGAGAGGTAGTTGAAGGCGTCGTGGGACCCGAAGTGCTCCTCGTAGGAGAAGCTCTCCCCCTGCTTCATGAATGAGGCCAGTATCTCCTTGTCGTTGCGCGACAGAGCGAGGTCCCTGGTCCCAGATCTGAGTATCGTCCAGCCGTCGATCGCCGCGGTCTGGACCCTCTTGATTATCCCCGCCACCTTGCCGGAATCCAGGAGCCCCCGGCTCATCTCCACGAGGTGCTTAACGAGATCGCGTCCCTTGCGGGGCACTGGCACGACTAGATCCTTCTCGGCCACAATCCTGCACCTAGCCCTGAACCCGAAGAATGGTCCATCAATGATGACCAGGTCGACGCCCCTCTCAAGACAGCGAAGCGCGACCTCTCGTTCCAACTCCGACGTCAAGAGCCCGAGGACCTTCTGACTCGCCTCGCTGCTCCCGATCTGATCGTCTATGACATAGCCACCGAAGTATTCCTCATCGACGAGCTCCATCTCCTTGAAGATGTGGTAACCGGCGGAATAGGTCCCGAACCTCCCTCCCACCCTTTCGCTCATTATAGGGGAATCGGACCCGTCCACGAACGCGATCCTCCAATCCTTCCAGGATTCGTTCTCGGGTATGGGTTTGAACGACAGCCATTTCCTGACCTCGTCGAGCTTCCTCTTCTGTTCGAGCAGGAGACTTTTCGTCCTCCTTGCCTCCGATTCCGTGTGCTCGAAGAACTGGTGCTGCAGGGCGACCGGGAGCTTCAGCCAATCCGGAGATCCTTGAGTGGCCTCCTCCATCTTCACGTCACGCCCTTGGGCAGATCGAAGTGTATGAGCAGTGGGACCGGTGAGGGGTTCATCTTGCCGAGGAAATAGAAGTCCCCCTCCGGCATCAGCGTCAGCGACTTGTCCTCTATCTTCCCCTGGGCGAGGAGCCTCTTCGCCTCCTCCATGTCGAGCGGGTGGATCTTCCCGATGAACTGGGTGTTGAGGTTCCTCCGGACGGCCGCGTTGATGCCGATCTCGCCCGCTATCCCCTGCGACAGCAGGACGACGCAGAGCTCGTAGCTCCTGCCGAGCGCGCAGAGCTCCGAGATGGCCTCAGTTGTCCTCGCCTCCTTCCCCCTCGGCATGAACGGGCAGTACTGCGGCCCCTCGTCAATCACGATGGCGGCCTTGAGCATCTGCTTCTCCTGCATCATGCGGCGGAGGTGATTGGCGATTGTGAGGAAGACCGAGAGCTTCTCGTCCTTCTGTCCGGCGCTTATGTCCACCACGACGACGTGCTCCCCCTTCGCCAGCTCCACTATGTGCTCCGGCCTCACGGTGCCCATGACGTTCTTGAGCTCCTTGTCGCTGGCCTTGGCGAGATATCGCCTGAAGCGCTCGATGTCGCGCTTCCCATACTGGGAGATCTTCATCTCGCCCTTCGAGTCCTGAGTGCTGCTCTCCACCCTGATCTCCTGCACGACCTCCTCCTCCAAGAGGGCCCTGAACTCGGCAGCGGAGGCGCGTTTCCTCCATTCGCCCCTGTAGATGACGGTCTCGAGGGCGGCCTTAATTGGGTTCCTCTCGGCGTAGGCGCCCGTGAAGTACCCGAAATCGTCCATGGCGGCGCAGAGGTATTCGACGACGCTGTCATCATCGAGCGCCAGGTCCCCGATCGTCAGCTTCGCCTTGAAGTGGGGGGCGTAGTCCGATCCCTTCCAATCGATGATGATCAAGTCGTAGTTCGCGCTCAGGAGGAAGGGGATGATCTGGTAACGCGTCAGCAGCGACTTACCAGCGCCCGTTACTGCGAATACGCCGATGTGGTAGGGGATGAACCTCGCGATCATCGGGACTGTCCAGTTCGGGTGATCCTTGTAGTAGCCTACGCTCCCGTTCGGGACTCCGAGATGACTCATCGGGTTGTCGGATTGCTCGAAGAGTATGACGTCAGACGAAGGGGCTATAACCATCTTGTTCTGCTGGAGCTTGCCCGTGCTAATATCACCCAGGACGTCCAAGGTGAAGGCGTAATATTCCTTTGCCGTGCTGGGATGCCTCCCCAGTCGGGCGTAAGCTATGCCGGGCGAGAAGCCGGCAGCCCTCAGGTTCTCGTTGCTTCCGACGCCCATTCTACAGACGGCCATGATCTTATTGCCGTTAGTATTGTCGATGATGACCAGGTCCTCGGCTTTGACAGCCTTCTCCTCACCCTCGTTAAGAATGACAAGGGCGTCGATGACGGTTGATCCACTTGCAACAATGCCAATTTTCCTCATATAGATACACTTTCCATCCAGGATAAAGCAGGTAGTTCCAACATACCCTTATAGATGGCTATCATAAGTTCGTAAATTATTATATATATGAAATAGTCGATATTGATTTGATCAAGTTTCATAAAAATATAGATAACATTAATTAAAGATAGAAAATCTTAAATTATTATATTAATCATTATATATTATGCTAAATCAACAGTTATCAGATTGTTTAGAAAAAATTGGTCAGGCAAGGCAATTATTTAAAACCGATCCCGAATCTAGTATAGAAAAGGCGGATTCTGCTCTTGAACTCTATTTAAAGTATCTTTGTACAAAACACGGTGATAAAGATACAAGTGAGATTGAAACTAAGGATGGTAAGAAAATTCCATTTAATAAATGGGGTATTGCTCAATACCTTATGAGTCTTGAACAGCATGGTGTACTTACTGAATATATGAAGTCGACATTTTGGAAGGTACGTAACGCACGAAATCCTGTGAAACATCAAAACGTTCAATTAAATCCTAGACTTATTGAGAGAGCAATTGCAGTAGTTGAATATGTAGTTAGATATGAAATTATACAGGTATTAAAAGAAAAATATAAGCATATAAAACAGTCAAAAATACCCGAAGGCGGTCCTTTTATTTTACCTGAACTTAGAAATCAAGTAAAATCCCGTATTGAAGCTAAGAAATGGACAAGTAATGGATCTTGGATTGAAACTCAAAGTATGGGTTCTTATGTAAGAATTCACCGAGAAGATCCGTATAGTAAATGGGAATTATTTGAAATAAAGCTGAGATACTTATTCAAGTTACTTCATTTTAATGACTGCATCGAGGAAATTGAAGATTTTAAATATATGACGTTAGGATCGCAAGTAGATGCTTGCGGTGGAAGCGATGGCATTTTCTTTGTTGTTGATTGTACATCTAAAGAAGAACTTGGTCCTAAAACAATTCATGTGAAAATACGTGATATTCTGTCCAAGGAAAAAAAGATCATTAAAAAGATTGATAATTTATATCCTAATCGTTACCATACAAAAATCTTCATTATATGTACGGAGGATATAGAAATAAATGACGCTGATAAGGCGGAGGCGTATGAATGTGATATTCGTTTATTGGATAATAGTGAAGTAGATAAATGGATTAAATATTATTCAACAATGGGTGTAAGCCTACGATATCATATTCTTAAAAGGTTAGCAGGTTTCTCAGCTGTTATTATAGATGAACAAAAAGATCCATTTTTACATTATCCTTCTTTTCGATTTGAACAAGATGGAAAAACGATTTACCATTTCCTTGCTGAACCAGAAAATATACTAAAGTTAGCATATGTTTATAGACTTGAAATGGGAGACCCTAGAGGTTATCAAAGAGACCTTAAAAGGAAGAAAATTCTAAATATTAATGATTTCTTATCAGAGAGTAGTAATTATTTCGCTAACAATATAGTTGTATGCTTTGACTCCCTCTTTAATAGTAATGAATGGCCCGATTTTGAAACTCAAACACAAGGTAAGGGACACTTATATGGAACTTTAAATATACCTAAAATTGCTTGTACATCCGAAATTATAGATGGTCAACATAGACTTTATGGCTATCTAGACTCAAGTGCTAATCAAGAACTTTCCCGTATACTAGAAAGAAGACGGAAAAACGATCGTATTAGTATTGTAGCTATAACCGATCCAGAAGAGAATGAAAGAGCTAGACTCTTTGCTGATATCAATTCTAACCAAACTAGAATGGATCCTAGAGATGTATGGGTAATAATGAGTAAAGTACGTCCTAAAACTATGATGGGCTTCACCGCATCCCTTGTAATAGCGCTCAATGATGGACCTGTGTTTCGGAATAGAATCCACATCCCAGGTAAAAATACTAGTAAACATAAAAAACTTAATATAGCAAATTTCGGTAAAGGTCTGATGGATCGGAGACTAGTTCATAAAAACAAAGAATATTTATGGAATCTCTACGCTGGTGATCGTAACAATGAGGAATACTTCCCAAATGATCTCATAAGTCCGCAAAAAAGAATAGAAGCGTTCTTCAATCTCTTTAAGAAACATACAAACCTTTCACAATTTATATTTAGTAATAATGGTGCAAATGTAATTCTCAGGATATTTGTTCAATTGTTAAAATATGAATACGTGCATAATAAGAAACTGGATAAATCAGAATTGAATAAAGATATAGTTGGCCCAGTATTACAAAAACTACCTAAAGAAAATATAGTTAAACAACTTAAGAGAACATCAAGTGAAGCTGGTAGAGGAGATTTGGCAAGAGAGATAATGAATGATATAAGAAAGAAACCTGGAATGTCAAGCTTTGCGATAGAAATATTCCAATAATATCAGTGTGGAGAACTCAAACACAAAATGGATAAAGGGTTGCACATAAGTATCTTATAATGTAATAATGTAATGTTTAAAATACCAATGAATGAATATCAAAATTGGGCATTTCCCATCCTTAGGTTTTCTATAATAGGGAGTGGTAAAGATGGAAGTATTATGTTCTTGAGGGCTTCTTACCTCGTCTTCCCTTGGGAGATGCAACCGGGCATCTCAGGCACTTGGACGATGAAATAACCGTCTTCATCTTGCTCCAGTAGAACTCGGAACTTCACGTTTAAATGATGCATTGTTGAGATATTTAAGTATTCGCTGACAGAAGGTTCTGTTTCACATTAATGGATGATATATCATAATAGTAGGCTTTAGTTCTACCTCTCTGCAAGCTAGAGGCTTTGAGGCCAAAGGAGGCTCGATGCCAAGAACTCTGTTCAAGCAGATCCGATTCTTAATGTAAAAATAGAGCGACAACAATAAGGTATGAATACGTCCTCTTTCGATATTTCAACCGATGAACGGCAAGCCGTTCCCAAATCTGCCGCTTGCCTTGTCATAATGCCAGTGTCTCCTGTTGTTGTCTTTATCAATTTCAGTCACGATGAGATGAATTTCCCTTGAGTCGTCAAACCCTCCGTTTCCCAATCGTTTATAAGCCTCTTCAATGGCATCGTTCATGTGTTCTTCGAGGTCCCTAAGATCCCCACCCTTCACCAGTCTGATCTGACGGAATATCATGTTGAATGATATCGAGGTGGTGAATGGGTTCTTTCCGTCTAGGAGTTTAAGAAAATCGTATACGATCTCTTCCTGTGCCCAATCGTATTTCAATGTGAATTCAATCCCGATGTCCGGTTTATCGTAATTACCGATCGCGAAATCAATGAATCCTGATTTTCCATTCGGGTTCAGTCGATACTCCCCGTCTTCATACTTGTATCGGCTGTATAGCAGACCTGTCTGCGTCTTGTATGTGGGCCATTCAGGATGCAGGGCGATTGCGTCACACTCGCCAGTGAGATCTAGCAGGTCACACGCCTCTTGTAGCTGGTGTGAGAAGAAATGGTGTAGGTACCTTTCGTTGAGCATCGGCCCACAATATCTCATTGACTGGGCGATGTTTATAATCACTTTCAAGATATCCCTAGTTGTAGAGTATCAGAGATAATGACACTAAAGCGTATCATAATTAATGACACTTCCAGCCTAAGACGACCCATGCGAGGGTATGGTAAAAGGAACCCTTGCAGAAAGAATCAAGGCGGTGCTCCTGTATGTAGAGCTCAGGAAGGAACCAAGTGAGATATGTTCGTTATCGGGCATAGCGCTGAGCACATTCTGGAGATGGGTCAGGGCGTACAAAGATGGAGGGACCCGAGGACCCGAACCAGAAAGGCCAGGCCCCGAGAATTCGAGGTACTCCATCCCCAAGAGGCTAGAGGAAAGGATCCTAAGGCTCAAGCAGAGGCATCCCCCGTGGGGAGCCAGGCGAATCAAATACCAGTACGATCTTCCGTGCCACTGGATAACGGTCCACAGGGTCATCAAAAGGCACGGGATGCTGGTGAGGGTCAAGGCCAAGCCCCAACCATGCAAGCGATTCCAGAGGAGGCACGTCGATAGCATGTGGCAGGGCGATACCTTCCAATTCCGCATCAGGGGCGTGGGGAAGGTGTATCTGACGGGGTTCCTCGACGACCGCTCGCGCTACAGGGTAGCATCAAGGGCATGCCTCCACAAGGGAGCCCAAGAGGCCGTGGATGCCTTGCGCCTCGCCCTCAGAAAGGGAAGGATGCCGAGGGAGATCTACCTGGACAACGCGAGGCAGTTCATAGCGAAGGAGTTCAAGGGGGAGGCGAGTAAGCACGGGATCGAGCTCATCTTCGGCAGGCCGTATCATCCCAGGGGGAGGGGAAAGATAGAGGGGTACCACAAGGCTCTGTGGAGGGAGCTGATAACGCAGGTCAGGTTCTCGTCCTTGCCTCACTTCAAGAGGGAACTACGGAAGTTTGACAAGATATACAATCGCTGGAGGAAACAGCAGAGTCTAGGATGGAAGACCCCTGCAGAGATCTACGATGACAGGAGATACTTCAACAAGCGGCTGAGGTGACCGATCTAGTGTCATTATCTCTGATAACAAACTGTCTCATTAATTATGATACTCTACACCTAGTATTCATATTCATCTTCATTCGCTCAGTGGGTCTCCTCATGGCTCACTCCTATCTACAAATGCTGTAGCTTGCTTAAAGGCATTAACCCCTTAATGAGTATTCTAGATATACCTCCGTCCATGCGCTTTCTCTGACGCCCGCTCATCCCTATGAAAATCCTATGTAAGCTCCCATGAATCACACAGGGTACTAGAACGGGAAGAAGAACCGCATGAAGCCCAACGCGCCGCCGAGGACAAGGGCTATCATGTAACCGACGACGAAGCCGCCCGCGATCGGTACGCCGAGGTTCTCGTAGAGCTTGCTGCCTCCGAGCCGCAGGGTTATGACCTTCAGGACCCAGGCGATGAGGAACGTCCCCCAGTATCCCCAGAGGACCGAGATGTAGCTCGTGCCGATGATGAAGCCTATCGCGTTGAACGGGAACCAGACGAAGCGCGCGTGCAGGAACTCTAGGACGGCCACGATGAGGAACCCGCCGAGCACATACGGCGCCAGGGGCTCCCGACCAGCTGCTGTGGCGTAATTTGTGGGATTCGAGACGTTGTAGAATTGCGTCGTCTGTATCTCGGCCGAGGCGCTCGCAAATACCATGGCGCCGGACGTATAACAGAGCCAGATCAGGGTGACTATGGCGACGACGGGCGTGATGATCGTGGAGGCGATCATGATCTTCAGGACGTTGGGATTGCTGGTGCCCGTGACGCTGGCCATCTTATATGAGCTGAAGCTTGACAGGATCGAGCCGCCGCCTATCGAGTCCGGGCTGTCCATGGCCCTGCTCGAATAGTAGGCCGCGAGGACGTATTCCCTCGTGGGCGGATCCGGCGCCGTCGGCCAAACGAAGAGCCTGAAGAGCGTGTTGCCATGGCCCAAGGCACGGGCCTGCATGCCGGCCAGCCCGTAGAGCCTGGCGTTGGCCATCCAATACAGGAAATACGAGATCGGCACGAGGAGCGCCGCGACGATCCCCAGGCCATTCAGCATGAAGAGCGCGGTGAACAGGATGAAGGACATCGCGAGCAAGACGTAGGTGTTCCTATAGCTCAGCGCCTCACCCCTCTCGACCTCCAGATCGCCCGTCCCCCTCCGAAAGGCAATCCTCACGGTCTCGACTATGTAACGCCTGCTCAATATGAGGCTGACGACGGCGAGGCCGAGGAGCCCGCCGCCATAGGAGACCGCATTAAATTTGAACGGGCCCTCCAACAATCCCGATGGGCTGCACCACGCTCGTCCGCATCCGCCCTCGGTCTCTATCCCCGTATAATATCCCATGGTGTACGCGATCTGCATCAGCACGATGTAGACCAGGTGCCAGAACCACGAGTTGAAGCTTATGGAGAGGGGCACGAGGTAACCTATGGCCACTGCAGCGGGGTGCTCCTGAAATGCGGACAGACCGGCTATTCCCGCGAATGGCGATCCGGCCTGGATGTACCAGTTCCCAGACCAACAGAGATTCTTCCAGCCGTAGATGTCGGGGAACCAGGGGAAGGTGTTGGTCATGAAGACCGGAACCTGGAAGATGAAGCCGAGCAGGATGCCCACCAGGAAGGGCCTGCCGAGCCTCTCCATGAGGGACTTCCCCTCCTCGGGGATCCTCCTGACCAGTTCGTATGCGACCAGGGCATGGGGGAACGGAACCCTCTCGACGTCTATCCATTGGCGCCTGAACAGGGTTGCGACAGAGATGAAGAAGATCCCTATGATGACGAATAGGAACCAATGGTATAAGGTGGATGGGATCCATTCGGCCCAGGGCACTGGTAACTGTCCGCTGAGGAGCTGCGTCGTGACGGCCTGCGGCGGGGCCATGAACGAGGGGACGTAGGCCTCCGACCATGCCGGATTCATGTGACGGCTTGCGATGATGTCGTTCCACTCGATCAGATAGTAAGCGCAAATATACCAAGAGCAGGTCGATCCCACGACGTAGAGGTATGTCAGCATTTGAGCGCCAATGCCCTTCTTGGTTATCCTTGAGAATAGGGCCGCGAATATTAGGATTATGAAGGGCGCCGAAGTTAGATTCATCACGCAGAGGATGGTGCCGAAGTTGTAAAAGCTGAAGAGATTCCGCGGCAGGATGGAAGTCCATATCGTTCCGAAGGCCCCCAGGAACACGCTCAACACGATGACAAGGGCCCACGGCACTTTCTCAGCGGCCTTTTCCGATGTAGACAACCTCACACCCGCATCGGCCTCCAATTAGGATCATATATATCATTTATCCACGTGATGACGGCTTCCAAGAGGGAAATAATTCCCGCCCACATCCGCGCAGAGGCCATTCATCGAGCCTTAACCCGCGGCGCTCATCGGCGGAAACCTTAAGAGCATTGGCAATTCGTTCTGGGCGATTTCGGATTGGGCGCGAAAGTGAATCCGATAAGCCTGTTGATCGATGACAGCTGCCCACTGATCCACGTATATAGGTTTCATTATGAGGACGTCCACAAGCAGAAGCCGTTCACGAGAGATGGACGCAGGCTCACGGACCTCGTGCCGAATGCCTTCCTCGATCGCTTCTGCGAGGTGGTCGAGAGGCGCGGCATAAAGGGCAAGCTCACCATCCTGCCGTCCCCCGGTGGGTGCGGCGATGTCCTGAGGGGCGTCATCCCGCCGGCGTCGCGCAGGGCTGGGATCGATGTGCGGAACGAGGGGGAGTGGGTGACATTGACGCGCGAATGGATGGACAAGGCCAAGGGAGCCCTTTCGGGCAAATTCGATTTTTCCCCCGAGATGATCACCCACAATCTCACCCTCGACCTCAAGACGGGGGGCTTCATCGACAAAGGTGAAGCGGACTGGTCCCAGACCCAGACCAGGGAGACCCTCACGCCGTATATCGAGAGGGCCCTGCAGATGCTCAAGGATGCAGGCGTGAAATGCACGGGGGTGACTTCCCCCTGGAACTTCGCATCGGAGGTCGAGGGGGAATATATCCCATCGATAGTCGAGGCCATGGGGCGAGTATATGATTCGAACCTGTCGTGGTATTTCCTTCACTTCATCGGAGACAAGGTCGATGCAAAGCCATGGTTGGCACATGAGGATGGGGCGGTCCTTGTGTCGATACCCGCGACCGTCGACGATCACATGTGGCAGACGATCGATAATCCCCTCGCCGATGACTCATTCTTGGAATCCGCCGCCGGCAACATGATCGCCAGGACGAAGGCCTTACTTGGGGGTGGAGGATGGCCCATTTGGGTGACCCATTGGCAGTCGCTTTGGTCGAACGGCCTCGAGACGGGCCTCAGGATCCTGGACAAGGCCGCAAGGCGCGTCGACGATGAGCTCGATGTCCAATGGATGACGTGCATGGAGCTCGCTGAAACAACCTACAAGTCCAAGCTGAGTGGATGAACACGGCATCATGAGTTCCAGGGCCATCAAAACTCACCGTTCACTCTCACTTCATCATACCATCATTCAGATGGCCTCGTGCCAGATACTACATTGATGGACATCATGAGATCAGCCTTGGTAATGGCAGATATAGTATAAGGCAGTAGGGCGTCAAGGTCACGAGAATGGTAGGCCCGAATCCTGCACGGGTGAGGTGTGCCTTCTATGACACCCGTCCACCTCTATTTGAATCATATTTAAGCCCCCATGAATCACTGTTAGGCCCATAAGATCTTGAGGAAATCGCGATTGGGACCGATATATTTAAACGCTCGACCTACAATATCATCTCAGGCGTGGTGCTTGGAAAACATCGGTCTCGATGAGATACGTAGATACGGAGGTCGACATGCCGCGTTAGTGGATGGCAGGATAATCTCCGCATCCAAAGACCCCGCTGAAGCTTATAATGAGGCGAAGAGGAAACATCCGGGCAAGAGGGTTGTCCTGACATACATCCCAACCGAGGATGCCCTCATCCTCTAATCATCGCTGTTTGAACGATAATGAAAGCCATTTGTTTCATTGGCGTGCCGAATACTCCAGGATCTTCGGTATTGTTTATAGGCCCATAGCTGACATAGAGATAAGGAGCAAAGGAAGTGAATGGATAGCGATAAAGCCATATGTGGATAGCGGAGCCGATGTTTCATTGTTTCCGAGGAGTGTTGGCGAGGTTCTATTGGGATTAAAGATCGAGAGCGGTAAGGAACAACTCCTACATGGTATAGGCATGCAGCCCATTAAGTCCTTCGTTCACGATGGCATTCAGATGAGACTTTCATGAGGCTCTCGAAATAAGGGCGGCATTCGCGGAGGTGGACACGGTCCCTCATCTTCTGGGCAGAATGGATATCTTTGATCGATTTAATATGCTCGTTTCTTTGTAAAAGTCCTTCACCTGTATTACTAGCTCATACGCATAAAGCAACTAGGCCCTCATTTTACCTTCTTTGGCTTCTAGAATCACCTCCGCGAGTTCATGCTGCGTAACTCCAATGATCTTCAGCCCATCTCTCTCGTGGATTTCACTTATCCTCCTCTTCAAGGCTTCTTCTTCCACGGGGGTTCCTACTAGTCCTTTTTCAAGCTTAGATATGGCACCTATGTAGGGTTGGGTGAAGAAGTCGCCCGATATGGCGATCTCGCCTATCCTCTCATCTAAGACCTCTAGGGTCACCCTCAGAAGTTTACCAGCCTTACGAGCCGCCTCGCACATCATGACGCCCTCCTTGACCTTAACCCCCCTACTCGCCAGTAAGTAGAGCCTCTCATGCTCCAAGTCCTTCATGAACGTCCACGCATCAGTTTTCCTCTCTTCTAACAGCCTATCTAGGTTTGAGCGCTCCAAGGAGGTGATGGAGCCAGGCTCCAGCTTAATACCAAGTTGTCTTTGGCACTCTTCGATTAGGAGTGCCTTGACCCCCTCCCTATGGGGAGTGTAGCCCAAGGCTTGGTTGAGCGAGGTGAGCCACTCAGCGGTGGACTTCGCCAGCTTATCTCTAAATTTCTCGCTAGGCGCCCTAAGGACCTGCGTCATCAAGTCGACAGGGCACTCGAGCAGGATATCACCCGCAAGGACATTCGCGTTGTTGATGGTCACCGCTCCATTACCAGAGATCTTGCGCCCGCCTACCAAGATGTCGTTAGGTTCCCTGATAGTTGCATCAAGTCCAAACCTACGCAGGGAGTGGACGATGGGCTTGAGGAACTTTGAGTAGAACCCCAAGACGTCGCTGGGACATTCAGTGCTCCTTCTACTTACAACCACGAAATAGTCTTGTTCCCATGGCCCGTCAAGAATGGCTCCTCCCCCTATCGACCTCCTGACCAAATCAAAACCCATGGCTCGCACATAATCGAGGTTGATCTCCTCCTCCACCCGCTGATGGTAACCGATATTGACGAAGGGCTTTGATGGGTAGTCAAGTATGATAGTGTTAAGCGAGGTCTCCTCGCTTACAGCTTCGCCAATGGCCTCGTAGAGGTTCGTCATTACATATCCATCAACGGGCCCAACGTCCAAGAGCCTCCACCTAGATATCTCAGATGGCATGGAAATCCCTATAGTGACATTTCGCCAACCCTAAATAAGCGATGCTGATAAGGCGTAAAGCGCCATTCTCGATAAAGTGGAAAAAGGAGGAGCATTTCAGGAGGTAAAGCATTCCGAAGCAATTTGCATTTGGATACCTCAGCCGATTATGAATATGTGAATCCCGACCAAAATATTGGAAGCCCATGCAACTCGTCGAAAGAGTCGCTAAGAGGCTTCATACTGGTTCTTTGAACATCTTGAACCCAATGCAGGCAAGGCTATGGTGATCGTAGAACTCCCCGAACCACTCTATATCTTCTAAGGGAACGATTTTTAACCTAACCCATAAAAATGTCTATCCTTCAGTTCAGGCCTCTACCGCTTTCCGTGAAGTTGCAGCTTTAAGCTCCTTAGAGAGAACTTTTATTTCCTCGACCATTCTGTCGGGCTTGTCTAGGTTATCCTCGATGATTTTCACGAAGGCGCTGCCCGCAATTGCTCCTTCTGCTCCGCAGCTTATCACAGAACTCACATGGTCCGGCCTGGATATCCCAAAGCCCACCGCCAAAGGAACGGATTTAACGGTATATGAATGGAACCTCCTTATGGTCCGTTTGGTGAGCTGAGATACTCGTTCCCTTGTCCCCGTCACGCCAAAGACGGAGACGAGGTATACGAACCCTGAGGCGAAGCCCAAGATATCCTTCAATCTATCTATTGATGTCGACGGCGCTGCGAGAAATATTGTATCTATCCCATGAATCTCGGCGGCCTCTCCGTACTCCTCAGCCTCCTCAATAGGCAGGTCAGGTATGATGAGCCCGTCAACGCCATGTCTGCTGGCATCCTCCATGAAGTTCTTAACGCCCATCTTGAACGGGATATTATAGTAGGTCAATAGTGCGATGGGCACGTCAGCTCTCTTTTTCGTCTCCCTGACGATATCGAATATGATGCGGGGCGTTGTTTTAGCGTTAAGGGCACGGTAATTCGCAGCCTGAATTGTGGGTCCATCTGCTATGGGATCGGAGAATGGCACGCCGACCTCCAATATGTCCGCTCCGCCTTCGATTAAGGCTTCGACGAGCTTTGGGGTATACTTTGGCGTTGGATCGCCGCCTGTGATGAAGGTTATGAGTGCCCCTTCGCCGTGTTTCTCCAATTCACGGAAAGTCTCACCGATGCTCATATCCTCGAACCGTCCTATTTGCAACAACCTCTACATCCTTATCACCTCTACCTGATAGATTAACTACCATGACCTCGCCCTTCTTCATCTTCTTCGCCAGCTTCTTGGCATAAGCAAGCGCATGGCAGGGCTCCAACGCCGGGATAATCCCCTCGATCCTCGACAGTTCGGTGAAGGATCCCAATGCTTCCTCATCCGTGACCGCATCATACTCAACTCGTCCAATACTCTTCAGAAAGCTGTGTTCAGGCCCAACGCCGGGATAATCCAGTCCAGCAGAGATGCTGTGGGTCGTCTGAATCTGCCCACACTCATCTTGCAGGACATAGGTCAACATGCCATGGAATACGCCCTCAGAACCGGCGCAAATCGACGCAGCATGCTTCCCGGATGTAATCCCCTCACCAGCCGCCTCCACCCCATACATCTTGACGTTTCGATCTTCAAGGAAGGGATGAAAAGCTCCTATGGCATTGCTTCCCCCTCCCACGCACGCGACCAATGCATCCGGAAGCTTGCCCTCCTTCTCAAGGACCTGCTCTTTGATTTCCTGTCCGATCACGCTTTGGAAATCCCTGACCATCATGGGATATGGATGAGGGCCCACAACAGATCCGATGAGGTAGTAGGTTGTCCGGACATTCGTCACCCAATCCCTCAAAGCCTCATTTATGGCATCCTTCAGGGTCTTCGAACCAGAATCCACGGGATGGACCTCTGCGCCAAGAAGTCTCATCCTGAAGACGTTGAGCTTCTGCCTGTCCATGTCCTCCGTGCCCATGTAGACCTCTGCCTTCAAACCAAGTGCAGCACATGCCATAGCTGTGGCCACTCCATGCTGCCCAGCACCTGTCTCGGCGATCACCCTCTTTTTGCTCATCTTCCTAGCGAGCAGGGCCTGCCCTATGGTATTGTTTATCTTGTGGGCACCACCATGAGCCAAATCCTCCCGTTTCAGGTAAATTTTCGCCCCGCCCACTCTCTTCGTCAAATTCTTCGCATAATAAAGTGGCGTAGGTCTTCCAGCGTACTCTGCCAAGTAGTAATCCAGTTCCTTTTTGAAGCTCACGTCTTCTCTGGCTTGCTTGTAGGCTTTCTCCAACTCATTAACGGCCGCCATTAACGTTTCTGGGACGAAACGTCCACCATACTTTCCGTATTTTCCATCTCCCGGATGATGGCCTAGTTTTTTCATATTCTACCCTCCTTCGCGTTTTTAATAAAATGAGCTATTTTTTGTCGGTCCTTAATTCCTGGTTGCAGTTCAACGCCGCTGGATACATCCACAGCGTAGGGTTGGACAACACGCACCGCTTCTGCAACATTTTCAGGATTTAGTCCCCCATCCAGAATCAACGGTTTTGGGTGAATGACCTGCTTAACGCGTTTACTTAGTTCCCAATCGTGAACGATGCCCGTTCCCCCGTACCTCCCGTTAGCAAAGGAATCGAGAATAATGGCGTCGAACGTCCTTGACGCTCTTGAGGCGGTTTCAAGCGCAATAGGGGAATTCACATTGACGGCTACTATCAAAGGAATGTTTGTGATTTTCAATCGAACGGATGCGGCGGCGAGCGGATCTTCTCCATGAATTTGTATGGCATCTGGATTCAGTTTTTCATAAATTTGAACAAGCTCGTCGAAGTTTGTCGATTCCATGACAAGAACGCTTTTCATGAAAGGTGGAACCTGCCTAAACAATTTTTTAGCCTTTTCTAATGAGATATTTCTCGACGAAGCAGTTGTTCCCACCACAAACCCAACGGCATCCGCTCCAGTCGCAGAAGCGGCATCTAAACCCTCTCTTCCGGTTATCCCGCAGATTTTTACCCTTACCGTTCTCATGAAGCCTGAACGAACTCCTTAACTTTTTCTTCAATATTGTTGGACAGCATTATCGCTGACCCTATGAGGAAGGCGTGAGCGCCACATGCGCGCAGGGAACGAAGATCAGCGATCGTGTTAATTCCACTTTCGCTTACGACTATTTTTCCTTTAGCATCACTATTTTTCAGGATCCGCCTGCTCACATCCAAGTTAATTTTTAATGTTCCAAGGTCGCGATTGTTGATTCCAATCAGATCCGCCTCGCTGTAAACAGCAGACTGGAACTCGTCCTCGTTATGGGTTTCCAGTAGAACTTCGAGGTTTTTTAAGTGCGCCTTAATTATCATCTCGTTGGCGTCACATTCGCAGTGTCCTCTATTGAAGAGCCCCTGTATTAGCAGAACAGCGTTGGCGCCAATTTTTGAAGCCGCTTCTAGTTGTGTAGGGCTTATGATTATATCTTTCATGAGAATCGGAAGCTTAACTGCCTTCCGAGCTTCGATGAGCGAATTCAAAGAACCCTTGAAATATTTCGGCTCAGTCAGAACGGATATGCCTACGGCTCCGCCTTTTTCCATAGCTTTCGCAAGCTTACTCGCCTCTAGGTTTTTTCTAATAGAACCGACAGATGGCGAGGCTGCTTTGATTTCGGTGATGACTGGAACAGTTATGCTTTCGATGATTGCTTTTTTCAAGCTGACGTGAGCTGTTGTGGTCTGAATTGGAAATTTGTAGTAACCGTTATCGATAGTTTCCTTTACTTCTCTTGCAAGAACGTCGAGAAAATCAGCCATACTTTGATTCCAACTCCTCGAGTTTTATCAGGTTTCCATCGGAGGCTTTGATTAACGCCTTGAGTTTCATGTATGCAGCCCCACTGTCAATCGAGTTACGGCTTAATTCCATTCCATATCTGAAGTCTTCTGCTTTTCCTCCTATCTGAATTGTTGCAGCCGCGTTCACTAAAACGATGTCACGCTTGGGATCGTCCTTGTCAGCACCACTGCTCGTCTGACCGTTCAGTATCCTAAATGCTATCGAGGCGCTTTCCTCCGCTGTAGATCCTTCTAGTACCATCCTCTCAACGGTCCTCGCCCCGAAATACTCAGGGGATATATACGAGTTTGATACCTCGCCATTCGATAGCATAGTCATCTTGGTTTTACCTACGGTAGATATTTCATCTAAACCGTCAAGTCCATATACCACCATAGCTCGCTCCACCCCAAGATTATCTAGCACATGAGCCAACGGTTCGGTCAAGTGTTCGTCATATACGCCAAGTAGCTGTGCTCTAGCGTTCGCTGGATTACATAGTGGCCCCAGAAGGTTGAAGACCGTCCTTATTCCGAGCTCCTTTCTAGGATTGATCGCATACCTCATCGCAGGATGAAAACTCGGGGCGAACATGAATCCTATGCCGATCTCCTCTATTGACTTTTCCACCAGAGCTGGGCTCATCTTGAGGTTGAGCCCCAGGGCCTCGAGTACATCGGCGCTCCCACAACGACTGGTTACAGAGCGGTTTCCATGCTTAGCTACCGCTACCCCTGCCCCAGCTGCCACGAAGGAGGCTATTGTGCTAATGTTGAAGGTCTTGATCCTATCGCCGCCAGTCCCACATGTATCGACCAACATGCCGTTGACCTTGGGGTGTATCTGGCAGCAGAACTCCTTCATTACGTAGGCGAATGCCGTGATCTCCTCTATGGTCTCACCCTTCATCCTCAGAGCCATTAGAAAAGCTGCTATCTGAGCCTCCGTAGCCTTGCCCGACATGATCTCGTTCATCATCTCCTCAGCTTCTGATCGTGTGAGATCTCTACCTTCGACAAGTTTGGTGATGCCGTTCCTCATCAATTCATTCGCCCCCATCGAGGAAGTTCTTCAGGATCCCTTTTCCCTCCCTTGTAAGGATAGACTCCGGATGGAATTGGATGCCTTCGATCGGTCGTTCAATGTGACGTATGCCCATGACTTCGCAATCCTCCAAGGAGTAGGCCGATATCTTGAGGCAGGATGGAATGTCAAAGAGATTCGCAACGAGGGAGTGATAGCGTGTAGCCTCGAAGGGATTTGAAATTCCCCTGAATACTCCTTCGCCGTCATGCCTTATCATACTCGTCTTCCCGTGCATCAGTCTACTAGCATGAGATATTCCCCCTCCGAATGCGTGGACTATCCCCTGATGCCCTAGGCAGATCCCCAGAATCGGAATGCAGGAGCTCTGTATTATCGATAGACAGTTTCCGAAGTATCTCTTGTCCTCCGGTGTCCCAGGTCCAGGAGATAATACTATCCTGTCTGGCTGAAGATCCTCTACTTCCCTAGCAGATATCTCATCGTTCCTGTATATAATGGGAGATGCGCCCAACTCACCTAAGTATTGAACGATATTGTGTACAAACGAATCGTAATTATCGATCAGTAATACCCTCATATCTTTACACCCGCTCGGCCAAGGGCTTTCATCAGGGCCTCTGCCTTATGCTCAGTCTCAAACCACTCCACCTCCGGATCCGAGTCCGCAACTATCCCCGCGCCGACCTGAATGTATGCCCTATTCCCATCTGCGACTAGGGTCCTGATGGTTATGGCGAAGTCGGCATTGCCGCTATAGGAGAAGTATCCCACTGCACCAGCGTAAGGCCCTCTCCTTCTGGACTCGAGCTCCTCGATGATCTCCATCGCCCTAACCTTTGGCGCACCGGAGACTGTGCCGGCTGGCAACATGACCCTCAAGGCGTCGAAGCAGTCGTGACATTTTGATAGGCGCCCGACAACCTTCGATACGATATGTTGGACGTGGCTATACTGGTGGACCTTCATGAATTCGGGGACCGTAACAGAACCAAAATCCGAAACCCTTCCGATATCATTTCTGGCCAGATCGACGAGCATGATGTGTTCAGCTCGCTCCTTTGGGTCGGAGAGCAGCTCCTCCGCCAAGAGGTCGTTTTTCTTTGGATCTTCCTGTCTGGGTCGTGTACCGGCTATGGGATAGGTTTCGACCTGTCCCCCCTCTACCCTTACTAACATCTCAGGGCTGGAGCCGACTATCTGCCTATCGCCGTACTTTAGGAAGTACATGTATGGGGAAGGGTTAATTTCGCGCAGGGCCTCGTAGAAGTTAATCAGACTCCCATCAAAATCAAATTCGTACCTTTTCGAGAGAACGACCTGAAAGATGTCGCCCTCGAAGATATACCGCTTAGCTTTCCTGACCGATTCCATGAAGTCTTCTCTACAGATATTCGATCTGGGCTCACCGAATCTCAGGTCGTCTCTCTCGGTCACAGGCGATCCTTTGAGCCGCTCCTTCACTTCATCGACTCTGCTCTCACTCGAGGATGAGTAGTAGTAGGCATTCTTCCTGATGTGGTCAAAGACTATACCATCATCGTAGATCCCCATCTCAACATCGGGCAGATTTAAGTCATCGATCGCTGTGCTTGGCAGGCTCTCCCAGTATCTAATGGCATCGTATGAGACATAGCCAACCGCCCCTCCGACGAGTCGGAATCGGTCGTGCGAGGACCTATTGGCGTGAACTGCTTTCTCGATGGCTTCGAAGGGATCATCGGCCCTTATGACGGATCTATCCTTTCCCTCTAGGATCTTTGCCTTACCATGCTTAACCGCGATTACTTTCTCAGGGCTGAACCCTATGAATGAGAATTCGGCCAGCTTCTGGGGGCCCTCGACCGACTCTAATAGGTACGAGTAGCTGTAGCATTCAGCTAAGTTAGTGAATACTTCCAGAGGGCTACTATACGGTATTTCGTAGAATCTCAGCGCTTCAGTCTGTCGAGATTGGACTTTCTGGTCTGCGAGTTCCCCAAACGCAATCCCTCATTCGATTATTCCTCCGAAAGGCAATGCCGCCATATCGATATAATGCGAGTTTTATGCATTTATGTCGACTTAGGGGGATTTTGGTCTAAACCAATTTCATGACGTTTTTATCATGTATCGGTTATTTTAAGGCCTAATTGATTATGACATAGCTTAATCCTGTAAAAAGCCCTTTCAATTGCTAAAATTCGTCCATTGTATGGGCTCTTTACGAGCTTGTCAAACTCACCTATGTCGATGACCTCAATGTGCCTAGATTTGCCCATTTCTTTGTAAAAAATCCCTCACCTGAATTACCAGCTCATACGCATAAGGTCCTATCGTTGTAAGATGATATTTGTCTCCCGTCTTCGAAATCAGCTCACTCATGACATCTAAGTGATAGGCAAGCGTACCAGCGGAGATCCTGCACACGTCATTCAGTTCTGTAAAAGTGCAGCCGCTCCTTTCGGCAAGTATCTCCAGTACACGAACTCGAACATCGTTTCCAAGTATATCGAACAGGTCCACCAGCGATCACATCCCACGCTCGATGTTGCCTACTACACACGCCGAGGAAGTCACCGGTTTGCTCATCCTCAGCGTGTTCCCTGTAGGCAACAAGAGCATGGGCGATCACGCCTTGTCGAGGGCGTGGATTACCCCGACGAGACCCCATCGGGGAAACGCCCACATCGCGGGCTTGCGCCCGCACATAATAACACATTAATTTTATAGTTAGGGATTACTCTAAAATTCTCAAGTAGATCGTTGATAACTGTTCGAATATATATCCTGTCTCTCTCAACTTCATCGATTCATTGCTGCTTATAAGCGATTTTAAAACTTGGCTTATGGTGCAGATCGCTGTCCAATATCATCAAGCGACTCCTCAATGATGAAAGGGGTATTTAGTGGGATATGGAGATGATAAAAGATGGGAGAAAGATTAGTGATAGAGACGACAATCCTCAACGCCAACCGTATACTTGAGGTGATAAAGGATCCAGAGCTACTCGTCTGGGAATGGGCACCCCACCAGCTGGATGTTGCAGCCAGGTGGCTCCCAAAGAAGGGCTTCAAGATACTGCCCAAGATCTTCGAGGAGGACTATAACCCCGGGACTGTGGGGGATGAAGGCGACAGGCTCATAACTAGCGTGAGGGGGTGCTTTCTCAGTCCGCATGAATTGGGAGGGGAAATCATAACCATATGGAACGAATCGGTTCTAGAGCTGTCGGAGACGGGGGCTGAGCTGAAGAGGTTAGTCGAGGAGGAAGTGTTGGATATGAGCTTCGAGGAGGAGATCGTGAAAGATATGTAGAAATGGCATGGCAGTGACGTCTAATACACTATAGATGAGGCTAGCCTTCATGATAACAGATGGGCCTTGAAGAGATTTAGGGAGGTTTTATCTCTGCTGGCGGATTGCATGGACCAAGTTAAGCAAGCTGAGCACTTGCCACTATTCTTTGAATTCTCTATACCGAGATAGATACAAAACGTTATAGGCATTCGCCGTAGAGGGGAATTTGCCTAAGAACATGTATAAATCACTTCACAAGTTTCAGGAAATAATGCAGAGCGGAATGACTTACGAACAATATTTCCGTGATAAGTGCCATGAAATGGTTTGTTTTGCAGAAGAGTTTGAGCGAGTTTTAGGTCGAAAGAAGACTTTAGAGATAATTGGAAAAGCCCGTGAGAGATACATGGTTGAATTGACAAAGAAGGAGAGAGTATCAGTCAAGAATTTCGAGGATTTTAAAGCAGACGAGAAAGTCGAGATGCTTCTCCCTACTTTTCTAATACTTTGACTCTAACCTATCTAGAGGAAACTCCGAACAAGTTGAAGCTCCATGTTATTGAATGTTTGTGGGCAAAAGTGTTCATAGAAATGAAAGCAACTGACCTCGGCTACGTATTGAATTGTCAACCCGATTTTGCATATGCTAGGGCATGTCATCCGAATATCAAATTGAAACGAACGAAGACTCTAATGCAAGGAGATGACTATTGCGATCACACGTTTTATTGGGAAGAATGAGTAAGAGGAAATCAAAGTAAATTTGGCTCTCCAGTATAAGCCTCAATGTTTCCTAGGTCACATTACTCGGGATGCTAGGTCAGGATCCAAGGGTACTCGGCCTTGGCGTGGCTGTGCGGTTCATCGAATAGCAGGTAGTTCCATACCATCCTCCAGTGGACCTTGTGAAAGGCCTTAAGATGCCTGCAGGCGTCGCTCAACTTCTTGAAGCCCTCGCCGCACTCCGAATAGGTGAACATGCATTTGAAGACGCTGTCCTTCATCATAAGGTTGACGGAATGAAAGGTACTGGAGGGGTCGGTGAATATGGAGATGGTATTTTAACTAAGGAGGCGATAAATGGTGATTTGGGATGAATGGAGCTTAATTATTGCCTTTATGTTAGTGAATGATAATCACGGAAAATGTCATTCCTTAGTGCCCCCTCGAAATCGATTACCTTATCCTTACTCAATAAACGAGTATTAATATTCTTTGAAATTATATGACGATTAATGATAGGTAAGTGATTTAGATTTAACGCTTACTCGAAAGAACTAAATAATTACATGTCACCCCCTGAGCCTGCTAAAGAACCTTACTGCTATACGTATTTTATAGATTTAGGGGAAATAATAGCAAAAGATAGGAGGTTGAAAAGACTCTGCCTCTAAAATACTCCTCGAATAGGAAGGTTCTCTTATGTCATCTATGGAAAATAAATAGTATCCGTAATTCAGTTATGCATCCTGCAAAAGGAATAGAACTAGATGATAAAGACTATTCCTTTATTCGTGAATTCCGAACTGATATCATTACTCATGTACGCGAACATGGCCCTATCTCACTATAACTCACGATTATTACGTCAGTATTAGAATTTGTTCGGTCGCTCGGAAGTATCTCCGCCATTAAAACTGTTGATGCGTCACTTGAGGAAGATAGTGATTGTGAATTCTTCATACCAAGATAGATCTTGACGTAAAAGAAGGATGTTGAGAAGGCACTTTCCTTTCTGGCAGAAGACGCTGACTACGCCACATTGAAATATGTGTATGGTAGTGTTCAGGCATAAGAAACTTTAATATAGTAAAGCTTAAATAGCCAATGTTAGGTATATGTAACATGGTGTTAGAAGTATATAACAAAATGTTGTATATATACAATGTTGTGACAAGCGCTTTACGGCGACCGTTATGGGTATTGGGAATCTCACTATGCCTGTTGGGAGCCTTCTTGATGTTTACTGGGGGCATTCTGGGAGACAGGACAACTGGCATCGCAACCGTGATGGGGATTAACGGTATTGGCCTGATAGCCACACATCGGGAAAAACGCAGTAAGGGAATAAAGCCATGACCGATGTGTGGCCGATCACGAGTTTAGGGATAATAATCGTCATAGCTTTTATCGCCGTCCTCATGTTTTGGAGGATCATCAAGGATAGGAGATCGGGGTTCCCTGCTGGTGATGAGCGCACGCAGATGATAACGGGAAAGGCAGCGACGGTTGCTTTGTTTATCGGCATGTATTTTACGATAGCGCTTCTGTTAGTCAATATCGTCGGCAATGAATTGTACGGCACGCACGGATCATTCTTCCTGGAAGCGGGGTATGCGCTGATAGCCTCGCTCCTCGTATACGCCGTATCTTTCATCGTGTTTCGCACATACTTCGATAGGAAAGGAAACTGATGAAGTTCAGAACGAGGATAAAGGAACTCAGGGCAAGGTACGGCCTGACGCAGGAAGACCTTGCGAAGAAGGTTGGCGTGAGGAGGGAGACCATACTCTACCTAGAGAAGGGCACATACAATCCTTCGTTGGAACTGGCGCACTCAGTGGCTAAGGTCCTGAAAACGACAATAGACGATTTATTCGTATTCGAGGATTAGGGCTGAGGCAACTGGCATTTGACTTAATGGGCAACTAGCTCCTCTCCTCGACCTTTGTTTGCTTATATAGATGTGTCCAAAGTAAGAGTCAATCGGTGAATTTGTATCTCTTGATAATTCGCAATGCATTACGGCAGGTGATCTTCTCGAATGCCCCTTGGCCGATCTTGCCCTCTCCGAGCAGCTGACGGAGGTAATGCAGGTGTTGCGTGCGCCCCTCGGCATCGGCGTAACAAACGTCAGTTCCATAAATTACACGATCCTGGAATTCATTTAGAAAGTGGATGCCATATGCCTCGTCACGGGTTAGGGCGTTGTAGCCGCTGAAGGCGGAGATATCTGCATATAGGTTCTGATGGGTTCGCAGCAGACGGGCCACGCTGCCCTCCTCGACTATGCGGCCTTTGGGATAACCCGATTTATCCTCCACCCTCAAGTGGGCGCCGATGTCAGCCCAAAAGCCCGGGCCGTGGCCGATGACGATCGTGTCTGGAACCCGTTGTAACAGCCTTTCCAAGTGAGGCGAGCCGACCTCGTCGATGAACCCGTAATGGCCTTCCCCAGGACCGCAGCTCTCTATCGTGACCGGCAGAGACCACTGGCCGCACTGCCTGAACAGGTTGACGGTGCGTGGGTCATCGAAGTAGATGTTGGCGCTCACCTCCCCCATGCCGACGCAGCCCATCTCCACGAAGCGTTCCAGTAGCCACGAGAAATCCGTGCGCGATGAGTTCCCGCCCCAGCGAGGATCGGCGTTGCCGAATAAGATCAGGCGATCCCGATGGCGTGCCGCTGCTCGGATCTGCCCGACGATATCGCATCCTGGTGCGAAGAGGGCCGGGAAAGTGACGGCCTCAGGGCAAGCTGGCCAGGGCAGCACGGCGGCCCTGTCGATGCCCTCCTCATCGAGACGGGCGATCAAATTCTCTACGGTGATGGGAGAACGCCTTAATTCATTCGGCAAGCGTAAATCACCAATGTGTGCGTGCATATCGATGATCATGTTCTCTTCATGCTCTCAACCCATTTCAAACCTTATTGTATTTTACCATCGTATGGAATGGCTGATGGAAGAACGGCTTTGACGGTTGCCCATCGATTGTAAAAAAAAAACAGCGCTCAATCGTTGCTCACTTAACCGACTGCGACCCCTAACGCTTAAGCCATAACGGAGAGATCAGGGCGTCAGGATGACCGCTACTCAAACCAAATTTGTGGCACTTTGCGTCCTCTTTTCGATATACCTCTCAGGGATAGGCGTTGCCTTTCTCATAAACGATGATTTTGGAAAATTGGATGTTAAATCGATCCTGATGCCTAACGGTGGCTAGTGGATTTCGGGCCTACTGTATCGCCCCATCAGCGCCACTGCTTAAAATGGAATCCCCGAGCTCATCCAGTGCAACCACGAAATAACTTGGCGCGATGGCGGCGAGGGTTCACGCTTCGCACTCGAGCAGCGCCTGGCAAAGGTGGCGACGAAGGGCTCCAAAAATATCTAGCCCACCAGAAATCCATTGGCTGGTTTGCGGAGCTCTATACGAACTACTCTGACTTCGCCGCCGTCAACGAGTACTGGAACTCGGACTACGTCTAGAGGGCGTCAGGTGGCAACTGGCGCCCTGCGTGAGCTCGATGCTGGGTGTTGAAGCCGGTGGTGGCGGTCATGTTTGAGGGGCGTCTAGCGCCGATCATCAAGAGCAAGTTCCATCGGGACGGCATACAGGTATCGTCTTATACCGATGTGCACACGGCCGTCGCGCCCTGGAATTATGGATAATATGTCCTAAATTCTTCAAACGCCTTGCATATGGCCTCTATATTCTCAAGTGGCACGTCAGGTCCACACTCAGCTGAGAGCATCAAGCCCCCTTCCTTCGATCCTAGCCTAATCACAGCCTCTTTGACGTGTTCCCTTATTCCAGAGGGGGTTGCGAATGGTAAAAGCTGCCTGTCGAGATCCAGATTGACACAAACTCTATCCTTCATCGTCCTCGCGATCCCTTCCGAGGTATTGGCGCGGATTTG
>Ga0315312_1000949_pt1 | contig 26377 bp, 16 predicted proteins | sample TDP7_MG_FD_203629 | JGI IMG/M metagenome (GOLD analysis project Ga0315312, IMG submission 203629) | Freshwater sediment microbial communities from Lake Towuti, South Sulawesi, Indonesia - TDP7 | ecosystem: Environmental > Aquatic > Freshwater > Lake > Sediment | place: Indonesia: South Sulawesi... | reverse complement strand
TCAATAAACCCAACTGTGTCTGTAAGTAAAACCCTTCTCTTGGAAAATTCCACTGCCCGGGTCGTAGTTGAAAGTGTTGTAAAAAGGCCGGAATCCACGGGAACCGTCTCCTCAGTTAGAGTATTAAAAACGGTGCTCTTGCCCGCGTTGGTGTAACCAGCAAGGGAAACCAAGGAAAAGCCCAGTTCAAGCCTGCGAGCACGGTGTAAACGGCGTTTCTTCCCAATCCTCTTCAATTTGTCCCGTATTTGATCCGCTTGGCGCCTTATGCTTTCATAGTAAAGGTCCACTTCGTACATTCCGAGGCCCATGAAACCCGGCTGTTCCTCCATTCTCGCCAATTTCACTTTCTCCTTCGCCCGGGGAAGATCGTACTGCAGCTGGGCTAGTTGAATCTGAAGTTTCGCTTCTGAGGATGAGGCGTTTCGGGCGAAAATCTCTAGAATGAGTTGAAAGCGATCGATGACCTCAACCCCGGTCAATTTGGCCAAGTTGTAGGCTTGAACAGGCTTCATCGGGTTGTCGAAAATTATTTTTTCTGCATTAAGTTCCTTGGCTAAGCTTGCGAGCTCTTCTGCTTTTCCTTTTCCGATTTGGTATTTGGGATCGGGTTCCCTTATTTGCTCCAAGGAATGGATAACCTTGTATTGTGCGGTTTCGGCTAGGCTCTTTAGCTCCTCTAAGTGGTTGGGTTCATCGCGTAGGCGACGTTGAATTATGATTGCCCTCGTTCCTCGCTTTCCTCCGTTTTCTTTTTCTTTAGGCGAACCACGTCTCCCAATGTGGCTTCACGGGGCAAAGATAAACCCACTGACGGAACCTTAGGCTCTTCAAGAGGGGCAAGCAGTTTTACTTTAAGCGCGTGTTCAAGTTTTTGGGCAAGCTTGTCATCTGGAAACATTCTCTTGCTTTCAATTTTACGAAGAACCGAAACCCTCTCCCCGATCTTCCTCCCCAAATCCTCGTGGCTCAACTCCAACTTTTCCCTCGCCTGCCTCACGCGTAAGTTAAAATCGTCCACAAGCTCCAGTGTTTGAGTGAGCACAGGCTGGGGAGCTTTTTTCACAGGAACCTTGAGCGGAAGCTTAACGGCTCTTTTTACGGCATGTTTAGTGGGTTGTGGCGCCTCCCAAGTAACCGAGCCAAAGCCAGCGCAATCTTCGCAGACGGTCATCTTGGCTCCTTCAATTATCGCCCTATAGGGTTTTCCCCAAATGTGGCGACCGCAGACCTCACACCGCACCAGACCCATCACCTAAACCGTTTATAGCAGTCTAATATTCTTTATTGTTTATCAAAATCAATGGTGGAAGCATGAAGGATAAACTTAACGCTCTCAGAAAAATTAGAAGCGTAGCGGATTATCAGTTTGGGAAGGGGGTAGGAGAGAAACTTTTCCCTGAAAACGTAGAAATTGTTTATTCGAGAAAAACGGGAAGAATAAGGCATGTCTATGCTGACGAAAAGATGCTTGCCACCCTAAAACCCCGTGACGGCCTCTTTTCATTAACGGTAACAGGAGCCAAAAGACTATGGGAACATGTACGGCCTAGGCGATTGTGGGTTAAAGTTCAAGATGAAGCTGCGCCCTTTATTGCCAAAGGAAGGAGCGTTTTCGCCAAACATGTGATTGACGCCGACGAAGATATACGCCCTCAAGAAGAGGTTATCGTTATAAACGAAAGAAGTCAAGTGGTAGCTGTTGGGAAAGCAATACTCTCCGGGAGGGAAATGAGGATGTTTAAAATTGGAGTGGCGGTTCGAGTGCGAAGGGGCGTGGAGGAAGAAAGTTAAGAAGGCAAATTAGATAACTATTGACGGAGGATAGTCAAATTGCGGAGAATAAGTCCAAGGGAAGCGAAAAGAATGATGAAGCGCATGGGCCTCGGCATGAGTGAACTCCCTGATGTCCAACAGGTCATTCTCCAGACAAGCACCAAAGAAATAGTCATAGAAAACCCTGAGGTCGCAGTGCTTGAGATGCATGGGCAAAAAATCTTTCAAGTAACTGGAGAAAGAATAACCGAGAAAGTAATCAAGAAAGAGATGGCGATCCCAGAAGAAGACATTAGGCTTGTAGCGGACCAAACGGGCAAAAGTATGGAAGAAGCAAAAAGAGCCCTTGAAGGAACAGGGGGCGACCTCGCTAAGGCAATACTCCTCCTACAAGCCCAAGGATAAATGAGAACTCAACCCAACGAATCGCTTTTATTTGCAAACATAATTTAGTAGAGCTTGGTGGTGATAGATGCCTTTCTGTGCAAAGTGCGGAGCCGAAATACCTGAAGGAGCAAAGTTCTGCCAAAAGTGTGGCGCCCCAGTCGAAGGGAAGGCCCCTAGTGCACCTACCCTCCCAAAGGAGTTCATAATTGTGACTACTCCAACAGTCCCCGGATACCGCATAAAGAAGGTTCTCGGGGTGGTTACAGGTCTCACGCCCAGAACTCGAGGAGTTGGGGGAAAGATTGTAGCAGGAATTCAATCTATGCTAGGCGGGGAAGTGACGGCTTTCACTTATGAGATTGAAAAGGCAAGGACGGAGGCCATGAACAGGGCTATCGAGAAAGCACGGGACATGGGTGCAAATGCTATCGTGGGGCTTGACGTGGAGACATCGGATGTCTTACAGAGCCTTGTGCTGATCTCTGCAACAGGCACCGCAGTCATAGTTGAACCTGAAAAAACCAAATAAAAGTGGGCGCCAATCTGAGATATAGCCCATAAAGGACAGAGCGAAAGCCCTTGACCGAATACCTCAGTCGCACAAACAAGCTAAAAAAGAATCAAAAATGTGAGTTTTATGATACAATTATATATTTTCTGTCGTCGAATTCTTGTTGTTTGCCTATGTTCCACCTGCTTTTAGGCCGATAATAGCCAACTACCCTAGAATATACCTCAGTATCGCCGTTGCAATTAGGACACTTGGCGTGGTGGCCAGGCAAGTATGTGCCTTCTTCTTGACAGATTGAGAATGTACATGTTATGTCGAAGTACGGTATTCTAGAATCGCACACTATCTTCTTACTCAAGTTAATCAATGTGCGGAAGTTAACTGAATGGTCGCCAATGAACATTCTGAATACTGTGCCTCCTGTGAATATGGGCAGTATCTTCTCTTCAATCTTGAGCCTGTCAAAAACGTTAATATCATATTTAGGCGGTATCAACAATGTGGTATAATATGGTCTCTTTTTAGTGCCCATGGTACATATTTTCTTGTACTTCTTACGATCTTTGTATGCAAGTCTGTAGCTGCTACCCTCACCGGGTGTCATCTCCAAATTATACAGGTGTCCAGTCTTCTCTTGGAACTGTCTAGTCACATCCCGCATGCGACCAAGTATTTTCTCAACAAACGACGTTGCTTCATAAATTGGTTGGTGCAAATAGTTAATACACATTTCGTTCAAGCCTATTACACCAATCGTACTGAAGTAATTGCCGAGCTCCAGTCCATAGAACTTTGTGAATGGCAAAAGACTATTCTCGTATGAGGCTTTAATTGTCTTCCTCTTGTGCTCTAGTTGTTCTTTCCCTATCTCCATTAACCTATCCAATCTTTCATATAGTTGGTCATCATTCTTTGAAAGATACCCAAGTCTAGCCATGTTTATAGACACGACGCCTATGGAACCTGTGCCGCCTGTCATGTTCCATAATCCTCTGGGTGAAGACAGCTGAGATAAATCGATGTTCAGCCTACAACACATTGCCCTTATACTGTTCTCATCTATGCCAGAACCAACATAGTTCATGAAATAGTACGAACCCATTACTGAAACTTCTGCAAAAATATAATCTACTACTTCGTCATTCCAAGGGAACTGCTTGGTTATATTAATAGTCGGTATAGGGAACGTGAAGGGATTGCCTGCAGCGTCTCTGCCCATAATTACTTCGCAGAATGCTTTGTTGATCATTAATGATTCATCGTTGAAGTCTTCATACTTGTCTTCCTTGGTTTCGCCACCAACTACTACAGGTGTACCCTGAAGTGATTTGGGACATAAAAGATTGAATGTAAGATTCGTGAACGGCGTTTGATACGCCTGCCTACATGCAAAGTTAAGGTTGAATATTAATCTCTGTATGTTTTGTTTAACCTCTTCATAGTTTAATCCATCATAGTGAACGAATGGTGCTAACAAAGTATCAAAGTCAGAGAAAGACTGTGCGCCACTAAACTCTAACTGCGACATGAAGAAATAATTGACTATGTGATCAACAGCAGCAGACAGATGCTTTGCAGGTTTGGCACCTATGTTTCCAGCATTTATGCCTTTCAGCAATAGCTTAAGTAGATCGCCACCATGACAGTATGGTATTAGCTGTCCACCTTCAAGGTTGTGTATGTGCAAATCTCCTCTAATATGTGCTTTAGCTGCCTCGACTGGCATGTGACTTAATGAATAGTTAGCCAGCATCCTGTTGGCCGTGTATGCCAACAATCCGGAATATGAGTAGCTAACATTTGCATTCTCATTGATCCTCCAGCTCTTCTTGTCCAAGTATTCCAAAATAGTTCTGTTCATAGGGTCAACGCGCCTCTTCTTTCTTTTTCTAGCCCGTCCGTTGGTTTACGTCCAAGCATACCAATGTATGACTCAGTGTCTTCTGCTGCCCAGTCCTTAGTTCTTATGTGAACTATTTTCTGCTTCTTAATGACAATTTCTGCTATGCCAGCATTGATCAATACCCTTCTGCATCTACTGCAAGGTCTGGGTTCTGTTTCCTCATTAGTTTTAACATCCTCTCCAAAGATATACATGACTCCATTCAATGTGCAGTTGCCTGATCTGGCTGCATTGATAACGGCGTTCTCTTCAGCGTGGACTCCTATGCAATAATCGTATCCTTCATAGTGTGGAATATTCAACTTGTCTTTTAGGCAACCTACACTGTCGCAGTTTACTACTCCTCTAGCAGAGCCATTGTACCCAGATGACACTATAACATCGTTCTTGACTATTATTGCGCCGAATCGTCTTCTCAAACACGTAGATCTTCTTGATGTGGCATGCGCTATCTGCAAATAATATTCATCCTTACTTAGACGAGTATTGTTTGATGACTTCATCCATCTCACCACACGTTAGCTCTCCTTCAGGGCAGTATCCTAGTTTAACACAGGATGGACCTGCACGCTTGAATATTGACGGCGCTATTGGCTTGACGATGTCCAACATTTTATTAGCTAATTCCCTGATCTCCCATTGCGCTCTCAAGCAGCATCTTAACGCGAAGAAATGTAATAGCTCTCTAGCATTCATAGTGACCACTATGTTGGTTGGTGTAGCCAATGGCAGAACGTACCGAGCATCTTCTTTTGGTATTCCTTCGTTTAACAGTTTCTTATAGCAGCAAAGGGCTTGTTCTAGGTAGTTGATAAACAAACTTTTTGTAGGATGTTTATTCCCAATCGACTCTGGAATAATGAAGTCCTCGCCATTTAATTTAGATAGATTAACGTATCTCATTGATTGTTGTGTGTATGATGCAAGGCGGTGTCTTACTAACTGGTGTGTACAGCTTCTAGATATCCCACTAACATAAAATGTAAACGATGCGTGCTCAAGTATTGATTCATGCCCATACCCTAAAAATTTATCCAACAACTCTCTCGCTTCATCTAAAGTAAGACCAGTGCTATTCTCTTTCTTGTAAGATACCGTAGCAGCTTCAGCGCACGTTATCTCAGGATCGGGAGTGCATGCTCTTAACTTGGCTTCCATTTCCCGCCTCTCCTTTGAAAGAATCGAAACTCGTTCAGAGCGCATCCTAACACACCTGTGTAGGCGAAAGAACAGAGATGCAAGCCACTATTACTTAAATTTTTTAGAGAAAATAGTATAAATTTCTACATAAAAGTTATCTAAATTTAACATGCAAGAGAGGATTATTAAGGCCCACATAGGCGCCCAAGCGGTTAAATATAAATTTTGCATCTTTAGTTTTGTAACGCGAGATTCTTTAATTTACACTTTAGATGAAAACAGGTTTATACACAAGACGTCTTTTAACGCCTAGAACCCCTGCAGTTGAACCTCAACTTAGACACATTCGTAAATATTAAACTCATTAACTCAGAACAGAGTTATTCAGCGGTTAACACGTACGATTCCCGCTTTTCTATGGCAAGACGTTTAGCGGGGATCCAATGGGACATAGGTAGGTATTTCGCGGACATGCGGCTGAAGCAGACCAGCATGTCAATGGACCCGCATAGGGGGCATTTTGGTAATATACCATAGAAGGTTTTTTGGCAACGGTTGCAGTAGGCGATGTTTCTGTTGTAGGCGTAGAATCCTACTTTGGATGTTTTTAGAATGTGCCTTGTGGCCGATAACAGCGAGTTAGGGTCAGGCTCTGAATTGGCGAGTTGCACAATGGCTAAATGACCCCCAGGAGCGAGTTGGTGAAATCTTCCCTCAAGGCTTAGGCGCTCCCCCCAGGAGATGCTGGTCTCTAAGGGCACTAAAACCATGTCCGTATAGAACGGCTGTTCTTTGGTGCCTTGGGCGTTGACCCTTGCCCAACCGTATCTTTCCACGTCCAGTTCGGCTAGTCTTTGGGCTGCCTTGGCGTTAGGTGACATGGAGGGATATACCCGAGTTTCGGGTTTCTTTACATGTATCTGGACGTTGCGGAGAATGTAGCCCATAATTTCTTCGGCGAAGTTTAGGGCCTTTTCGTCTTCGTGCACATATTGACCCGAGAAGGATTTGGTTGCTTCGTTTAGTCCAATTAGGCTCACTAGGCGAGGGGCACTTTTAATTCTGAAATATTGGTCGCCGTCGGCTTTTTGTGAAAGAAAAGGAAGCAAGCCTTCCCTTATGCGCTGTTTGATGGTTCGATACTTTATTTCTAGGGCTCGTAATGCCATTTCAAGATGCTCGTCTAAAAGCTCAAAGAATCTAGCTTTGTTTCCTTTAGCTCTATAAGATATTCTCGGCAGATTTATGAAAACGCTATCAATGTTTCCGGTTCGTAGCGTGTCTAGCTCCCAGTCTCCTGTCCAATCATTGGTGAACTTGCACCCCGTCATTGTGTAGGATGCGCAATTTTGTTTTGGGAGGCAAAGGTTAGCGAAGTAGGGGGTTCCACTTTCGGCGGCGAGTTTGTGGGACTGAAGGAGCACGGGTTCGCATTCTCGGTTTTTAAGCACTTCTGGTCGAATTTTCACAATTAGGCTTGGGATGAAAACGGGTTTCTCTCCGCCGTTTTTAGACATAACCTCAAGGAGGAGCGATGCGATGAGGCGGCTTTCTTCCATGTAATCCGCGTATCTTCCTACATACTCTCCATTGGGTCCCACGGCCTCCTTTTCCCCCAGAAAGTCAGGAATGTAAAGTTCCAAACTCAGCGAAACCTCAAGCGGAAAGCCCTTGTTTGAAAGTGATTGGTTTAAGTTATGGATAAAAAAGCGTAAACTTTCCTTTATTCTGTCTGCTGAAAGTCCCCTAACAAAGGGCGCCAGAAAAACATTAAAATAGTCAAGGGCTTGCTCCCCAGAGACTTCGGTGGCGGCGATTTTGGCAAGATTGGAGGCGATTAAGAGTGCAGATTCGAAACTCTTGGGAGGGGGATATGACAGCCCCGTGGAGTCCATTCTCCCGAGGTTTAATCCTCCCTTAAGAAAGAAGCGAAGGTCGTGCATGAAGGTGTTAGGCTTTAAAACCCAGCAACCGAGGTTACTAATATGAAGGGCTCCCGAGAGATGGACATCGGCTATATCCCTTGGAAGCACAGTTAAGAGGGTGTATTCCTCCATCACGGCTTCCCCCGCTGCTCCATGAACGGCTTCGACACCGAGAGAAGCGGCGCCGATCGACTTTATGAGCTGAGTGACATCGTATACCGGGAGCCCCAGGCGTGTGAGCTTGTGCCTGTATTCCTCAAGACCTTTCTCTACTAGGACGGCGTTAACTAACTCCCTAATGAGCGGAGCTGTAAGGTACTTTGTTTTAAATTCCAGTAGACGCTTTTCGGCATCTCGCGCGATTTTTTGCGCCAGGTCCGAGGGAACCTCAGCCTCCCTCACGAGAGATTCTGCGATTTTGCTCCTGTCAAACTCTTCTATTGCTAGTCGTGAGGCCCGAACAAGGAGTTTCCTCCTTTTAGAGACGCGTTCTTCAATTTCTTCAGAGACTTCGACTATTTTTCGACCGAGGTCGGTGAGGCGGTACTTCTTGGTTTTTACGTCGGGTTCGATAAGGTCCGTTTTTAGGAGGGACTTCAGGTGGTAGGCGAATCGTCCAGCGTCTCTAGTTGGACTGAGGCGCAGAACGTCCATGATTTCAGTGTATGAAAGGGGACCCCTGTCAAAGAGAAGGTTCAGGATTCGCAGCCTTATGGAGGATGAAACAGCCTTAAGCACCCTCACCCCTCGCTGTCGCCTTCGCTTAAGAGACAAACCACGGCCTCCAGATGCAAATACTAAAGCAAATATGTTCTTTTACTTTAAAAAATTAGATTACTCTTTTACTTAAGTTTAGGGTTTATCTCAGGCGAAAAAAGAGAGGTTTTAGTGAACTTTTTAGCCCAGCCTTATTTTCTTTTTCTAAAGATTTCTTGTCTTGACAGTCTGTTACGTATTCAAAACTTCTCCAACATTGTTAGCGCGCGCTGAGATCTTTATGAATTCTCCTTCGTAGGTGCTGTACCTTGATGTTTGGGGCGCTTTTGACTTAAGCCCCAGTCATTTCAAGAGGGAGGTTTTCCCTGAACCCCAGAAGTGGTTAATTAAGTAAACGAAAGGGGCGAAAATACATGGGGATAATTGGGAGACAAAAGGCTTTTACTGGTCTTAACTACACTATTTTGATCCTTACGAGTCTTCGCACAATATTAGGTAGACCTCAATCAGGCTTGTTTGGTTGATCTAAGTGCTCTTTGCGGGGTGCAAATTAGTATTCCAGAACAGGAAAAGTGGGTGGCAGTTGGTTAAAATTATACGCATGCTGGATCGTTGTAATGAAGGTAGGAAAAGGTTAATCAAAACTTTAAATCACTAGAATGCTAGTAAACGTGTTTGAGGAATTAATGTGAATGGAAAGGAGCGGTTTCTCACCGCGGTTCGGGGCGAGATTCCTGACATGGTTCCCGTAGCCCCGCTCATTAGTGACCGCTTCGCTTACAATCTATTGCATAAGACGGGCTGGAGGGCAGTTTTCGAAGCCCATCGAATCGTTGGCTCCACCTATTTCCGGGGACCGACCGGCGTCAACTTCGACATCACATGGCCCAGCGGATGGGGGGATAGCTCCCGGGTCCTAGAAAAGGCTGAGGCTCAAGAAATTACAGAGTATGTAATGAGGACTCCTCTGGGCAACCTCACCTCTAAAACCGTATGTGGCATGATTCCTCACGACCCCATGGTATGCAAAACTATCGAAAACCCAATCAAAAGCGAAAGAGACTACGAGATCTTTAAGGCCTACTGGGATGAATGGCTAAAAAGGTCAAAGCCGAACCTTACCGAAATAAAGGAAGCCCACAAAGTCATGGGAAATGAAGGAGTCCCTAACGTCGGAATTGGCAGCGCGTTCTCTCATTTAGTTTGGGCTAGAGGGGTGCCAGAAATTTTTATCGACCTCTACCGTAGGCCGGAGGTTGTGGAGAACACATTGAAGACGCTTAGGCTACTTACGTATAAACAAGTTGAGGCCTTTATGGATTGTCCTTCAGAGGTGTTGTACCTTGATGTTTGGGGCGCTTTTGACTTGAGCCCAGTTCACTTTAGGAAGTGGGTTTTTTCTGAACTCAAGAAAGTGGTTAAGCTGGTGAGAGAAGAGGAGGGCAAGTATGTGGGCTTCTACATGGTCGGCAAAATCAGAGGTCTACTTCCCATAGCACTAGAAGCCAAACCCCACTTCATCGAGCCCTTCGAATTACAAAGCGACATCTCCCTTGGAGAGGCCAAGAAACTATATGAAAAGAAGTTGTGCATCATGGGCAACTTCGACCCAGTGACTCTGGCCTTCGGGAGCCCTGAAGAGGCAAAACAGGAGGCGCTTCGCTGCTTGGAGGAAGGCATGGAAGGAGGCGGCTATGTCCTTGTCACAGGCGACGAAGTACCAGGAGATGCAAAATTGGAAAACCTGAAGATAATGGTCCAAACCGCCGAGAAATATGGAAAATATTAAGTCTCACATAAAAGGACGGCCGATTCAAGAGGTCCCAGTATTAAAGTCGCGTAGTTGTCCTTACATAATACTTTTTTTCCTTGCCATATTTCTTGAAGCCCACTTAAAGAACTAACCCCACTCACTTTAACCCTCACGTTAACGGCGGCTTTTTTAGTGTTTATCAGAATGGTGACCCTCTCTTTCTCTGTGCTCAAGGTTCGAGAAAAAATGCCTGGAGTCACATTGACATCGCCACTTATTTCTCGTGGAAGCAATTCTAGTAGTGCGGTGTTGTTTTTGGGGTTTTCAAATACTAATGAGCCGAATAGGATAGCCTTTCCTTTTTCATAATGGTTTTCTACAATGGCCGTTAAACCATCCGTGTAGGAGCCTTTAGGTGTGCCAGCGGTGACTTCGTAGGTTTCGCGGAAGGTTTTTGCTTCTATCTTTCGGTCTTTGAACAGAACCTTTTCCTTAGTAGTCCTCCTAGCGTCAATTCTGATGCATCCGAAAAGTTCGTCTAGGCCCATGCCTGGAACCTTTTCGCTGCAGTATCCGTAGGTGTTGTACTGGGCTACGTGGCATTCAGATATTAGCGTCCCACCCGAATTTACGTACCCTTTAAGTTTTTCAGCCTGTTCTTCACTCATGCATAATGGTATTGGAGAGTAAATAGCTTTGAGTCTATTCATTTCTGGCAAGGGCGTTTCTTCTATATGGACAATTTTTATAGGAATGTTCTTCTGCCACAGAGTCTGGTAAATACCTTTGAAGGAGCTATTCATGGGTTCCATTCCAAACAATTTTCCCGTGGCGCAGCATAGTAGGTTGAGTGCGTCTTTACTGTATAATATTCCAACTTTTGCCTCTGACGGCTTCCCTTCGATAAAAACGGAATGGCTATTAAGGATTCGGCATATTTTTGAGGCTACTTCTGACCTATCTGTGAAGCTTCCGTCCATGCTGCATAGTCCGAACCCTGGGGCCTCAGGTCCAAGCGTCTCAGGTCTATACTGCCAATAAAGAATTCCCTTCATTCCATGGGCCACAGCCAACCAGTTCCAAGCCGCTATTTCCCTAGGACTAGGACTAGAAGAAATGAAAATGCCATTGCCAAGCGGGCCAGTGGCGTCTGCCTGCAACTCGCCCACCAAGCAAATTTTGCCAAGGGCTGAACTTATTGCTGTGTCCAGCTGCAAGCCGACTTCGTAGAGACGATTTCCTAGCCATCCCGGAAACACTGAGCAGCCCCATCGATCCACGGGTTTAGCCATCTTCCACAGATCTGAATAGGGACCGTCTCCTCCCATATGGCTTATTACAAGGTGATTTTTGTCAACTGCCTTAACGGTTTTAACCAGCCAAGCCATTATTTCTGCCAAGTTCCATTCCTCGAACCTCATCCAGTCTAGCTGGAGGGAGTAACATCCAAGCCACCTAGGAGGAGGCTTTATCTGTTCCCAATCCGCGTATTTGGTGTTCCAAGCGTCGTTCAGAGATTCAATGGTTTTGTATCGATCCCTCAACCACTCATGGAATTTCCTCAAGGTGCTTTCACAGCAACAAAAGACTTGCCAAGGTCGCAAGGCCGCAAGTAGGGGCGGCATGTGGGGCTCTTCCCAAACGTGCCAACAAAATAAAGCCCGATGATCTTTAAACTCTCCAACTATTCTTTTGAGGAAAATTTCGGCTCTCTTTTTAACGCCATCATGGTCTGGACATAAACCTGGCCACCCGCCGCTGGGACAACCCCCCGTTGATTGAAGGTCAATGATCTCTCCGTCGCTGTTAACGTATCTTGCCTCAGGATGCTTTTGAGCTAGCCAATAGGGAGCATTATCAAAGTTTGTGAGTAGTACCACGCCGATGTCGTTTTCCTCTGCTGAATCCATTATTTCCTTTATCTCTTCAAAATCGAAGACATCGGGTTGAGGATTAACCCAATTCCACATGGCTTGAATTTTAATGGTGTTAAACCCCAACTCATGTATGCGCTTAATATCAGTTTTCCTCTGAGCCCTAGGAGGGGTTGGAGGACGATAATACTGGGCGCCATAAACAAACCTGTCCATCACCCTCTAGCTCCAAAGATACGATTAAAGTATTACTGCTATTTAAGTTTGGAACCGACGGCATTTTCTAAATAATATTGTTTCGTCCTAAATGAGTCGTTGTAAAATGTTAGATAGCCATCACCCAGATGGTCTATATGTTCAAGAAAAAAAAATAGCATCAGCATTTCATTGGTTTTGCTATCTATCTTTATGGTTCTGGAGGCTCAAATGCTTTATAGATGAAAATGTGTTAATAATTTCAGCTGTATGAGGGTGTAGACCCATCGAAAGGGGCTGTCGGCTAGCTTGGTTTAGGCTCTAAGCCTCGGGCGCTTGGGACGGGAGTTCAAATCTCCCCAGCCCCACTTTTACCTTTTTTGGCTCTATTCTTGCCCTATTTCAGCATGTGAGAACTATACTGCTGGGTTCTTTTTGCTTTACAGGCGCATCAAAGTTAGAAAATCCATGTAATCTATTGTTAAAACTTATAAAAGCATAATGCGAAATGGTAATATCATCCATGGTTAGGAGGTGATAAATTGGTTAAATGCCCAAACTGTGGTAGAGAGGTTACTAAGCCAATAAAGGAATGGGACCTAAGTCCAAAAGTCCACGTTAAACTTTACAACTGTTGCGGCAAGAAATTCCGAGAGTACATAAGAAAGAAATAAAACACATACTTTTTCGGATCCCTTGTTCCAAAATGCCGATTTCCGAGCTTTTATTAGGTTAATATCCAATTCTAGTATACTTTTCGGAAGCCTGACCAAATAAAGACTTTCAAACAAACCTGTATTCCCCAGTAACATGTTCTTACTTGTGAACAAGTTAGAGCCCTAATTGGGCGCTTACTCCTTGAAGGGATTTCAAAGCAATTTCAAGAAACTCCTCGAAGCCTAAGCCAATTTCTTCATGGACCTTTACTCTGTTTCTGTCCACATTTCTCGCGAAGGACTTATCGTTAAATTTTTTCTTTAGGGTTGAAACTTTAACCTCTGAGAGCTTTTTGTTTGGCATGACCAGAGCTGCGGCCACAATGAGCCCTGAAACCGCGTCGGCGGCTATTAGGGATTTGTCAAGCAGACTTTTCGCTTTTACACCTATCCCGTCGTTATGAGCTTTAATGGCATGTAGGCAGTTTGAAGGAAGCCTATTCTCTAGCATTTCCGCCGAGACCAGGCCGTGCTTGCCCATGTCTCCACCAACCCTTTCGTAGTCTATGTCATGCAGCAGTCCTGTGAGCATCCATGTTTCTTCGTTCTCGCCAAATTTCCTCGCAAAGCCTTTCATTATGACCGAAACAGCGATCATATGTTTCTTCAGGTTTTCATTAAGAAAATCCATGGACTCCTTCTTTGATGCCATAGGTATGAAAAATGTTTTTGCCACTTTAAGTGTTGTCTTTCTGAAAATCGAAGTTAAGGAGCCTAAGCGTAATAGAGATTGATAATTTTAGGTAATTCGGTTATCTTTTGTATCACATGATCCGGCTCCTCTGCGGCTTCTTCTCCCTCTGTCTTTATCCATATGGCCTTGATGCCCGCCCTCTTTGCGCCCGCAACATCGTGCTTCATTGAGTCCCCTACATGGATGGCTTCTTCAGGTTTGACGTTGAGCTTTTCCAATGTGTATCTGAATATTTCTGGATCTGGCTTTCTGACCCCTAGGTCTCTGGAGACCACAACAACTTGAAAGAATTTTAGGAGACCTGTCTTTTTTAACACAAATCGTGGAAACTCGCTCGTTGCGTTCGAAACAACTGCGAGCTTGTACTTTAAATAGAGGTCTTGAAGGACTTTTTCTGCTCCTGGCACTATCTCGAAGGAGAAACTCCTCTTGTAGAGCCCATAAATGTGGTTTAACGTTTCTTCACTAGGATCTATTCCGAGCCTAAGCAAAACGCCTGAATACAGTTCCTCAAACCTTAACTCTTTGTTTCTCTCCTGCACCTTTCTGAGCTTGACGAGCATACTGTTTATGGTCTTCCTTAGAGAACTCTCGCTTACTTGGTACCCCAAGCTGTGGATGTAGTCGAGCAACCGTTGCCTGTAGCCCTCCACGTCTAATTCGCCTCTTACAAGGGTCCCGCCGAAGTCGAAGATTAGAGCTCTCATCAACTTTCATCAGCCAAAAAAAAGGTTAAGCCTCAGATTTAAAATGCCATTTTCGATTACCATAAAAACCCTGTTGCGCAGTACGAATTGGCTGGAAAGAGAATAAGCCTGAAGCGATGTTTGGATGAGCGTTCACAGAATTCACTTTTTGAAGTGAAAAACACAGATAATACTTATGGTATAATTAGTAACCACGCTATCGTTTGGAAGGCTAGTTTTTAAGGCTTTAGGAGGGTTAAGATTTCTTTCGAGTGTAGAGAGCGGCGATAAGGGTAATTACGGCGCCGATGGCTGCTCCAAGGCCAAACCACATAGGGACAAATGGTATGGCCCGCGTTTTATACCAGTACGTGGGGCCTTCTTTCAAATTCCTGTTTTTGTCAATAGCAATGATTTTGTATAACACCGTAGCATCGCCCTTAATTTGCGGTATCGTGCCCTCGTAAACGTCAGTTCCTGCGATTCTAGTCATATTCACAGTCTTCCATGTCGCACCGTCATCAATTGAATAGTTTATGAAAACTCTGTCGATGTTCTCGAGGATGTTATCAACTACGGTGGCATTCACGTAGACTTCAGCTCCCCACAAGCTGGAGTGAGGGGCAATCACTTGTCCGGCCAGAATGGGGAATATACCCGATATTGTTGGAGGCGTTGTGTCTATCACCACCGGCACAAATTTTGTTTCCATGTTGTTGTATGTGTTGGTTTCTGCTGGAACGGGCACCGCATAGGCTGTCACGTTGTATGTCGCCTCAAGCGTCGGGGGGGTCCACGGATATCTGAGTATATAGGAAGAACCCACCTGCAGAAGGCTGATGATCGTGGAATTAACCACAGCGCCGTCGATCAAGAGCTGTAACTCCACGTTGGTCTCGTTGTATAACCCGCGGTTGCTGACAATTGCATTAAGAAATGTTGATTCGCCAGTCTGAAGGGAGGCTGGCGCCTCTAATGACACAGTCAGATCGTGCGCGCCAAGCGTGTAAATCAATGGGTTGCGTAATTTCTTTGCGGTGTTTGACATGGTTGGCTCGGCGGGTTGGGTGAAGTCGTAGGTGTAGATGTACTGTATTGTTTCGATTTTTTCGTCTTTGAGGCCGCCTGTGATTCCGTCGAGGGTCATGCCCACCTCGTTGTCCAAGTCTATTATGGAGGCGTTGAAGTATACGCTGTAGTCGTAGGTTGGGTTTGTTCCTCCGCAATAGGTTGGAATTAGGCCAATGTTCGCTTTCGGCGTCGTTATGGTTGAGCTGGGGTGTTTTCCTGTGTAGCTCCACCACCCGACGGGATTCTCTGGGCTCCAGATTTTATCGTACGTCGATATTTCCACCGGGTTTGTCTGAACGACATTGGCCGTGTTCTTCCAGTTGATGTCCTTGTAAATCACGTAGCTCCTATCGTACCATGTGGTGCCTATCATGACGCTTGTGTCGTTTGCAAATTTGAGTCCTACAGTCCAGAAGTGGTTTGTTACGGCGTCCTCCTTGTAGTCTATTTTTAAATGGTATCTGACTAGGGGGTGAAGGTTGGGCTGGTAGTACACCCTGACTATGTCTTGTGTGGAAACTTTGTAGTTGTACAACTTTCCCCACCAGTCTGTGGCGTATGACATCGTCAGGCTGAGATCCACGAACACGGGGCCGCTGTTCACTACCGTCACCTTCTTATTCGCCCCGTACCACATGTTGCCCTCCTCGTCCTCCCACCCGGTTCCAAAGTTTGCGCTCCCAAACATCTCCCAGCCGGGTCCTCCGCCGGGCAAGGTGATATTTTGGCCATCAATGAACAGGTTGAACGCGGTGTCCCAGATCATCTCGAAGTACTTCTTCTCCACGCCTTCCTTGGTCGCGTTGACCACATTGACGGTTTTCGCCACTCTATAGTAGCGGAGGCCATCATAAACCGGAGCCGAAGCGTCTGGGTTATTGTAGTATACGTAGTATGTGACGATGCCGTAGGCTGGGCAGTTGGCCAGAAAGACGACGTTGCACGACTTAGCGTATTCGCCCTCCATCTTTACGTTATATACTTGGCTGGGCACCTCGATCCATTTGGATCCGTCAAAGTAGGTCACCCTAACTTCCTTGTACGGATCACGGCATTTTGCCGGCTCAAACGTTATCTCGATGTCTGTGGGCTCATTCACACGGGCTAAGCCAGCTGTCTCAGTCAGGTTCACCCCTATACGACTGTCCCAGTCTACGTTCCACCATTCTTCTGTTGGTTGTTGCGCGACTACCGTTTTCGTACTTATGGCGAAGAACAATGCACTAGTAATGACTAACACAAGGTATAGAAGTAGGATTTTTGAGAGAGACTTATTCATTTAAACCATCTCTATTGCTGCTTCTTTATGTTTATATTCTGTATTTAAAATTTACCTTTATCGTAAAATTGTAAACGGAAGCCCATTAGATGAGTAAATCCATTTAGATTGATTGCTACTTTTTGGCTTGAACATTGGAAGGAAAGTGAGAAGTTTCCTAGTCTATTTAGGCGAATCTCAGAGGATGGTAAAAACAAAAAGGGCTTTTAGTGGTAACGGTATCTGCATGGATTGAAAAAAGGAGGAAAGTGGTTTTAGAGGTTTTTAGACGGTCATTGCTTTTATTATGATAATCACGCCGTAGAGGATTACGCATAGTGCCCAGCCCGATACGAGACCTATAGAACTTGGAACTATCTTTTCGTCGTAGAACTTTGTGCCACCGACCCTCAGCGCCGTGTATTTGATAACCAGAGCTATGAGTGCTTGGAACCAGCAGCCCCATGCAAACGGGAGCGTCGCGCCGGCTATTAGTCCGAATGGGTTCAGGGGGAACCAGATGTATCTATACCTGAGGAGGGTCACAACGGCCCCTATGGCTATGCCGATGAACAATTGCGACGGTTTCAATGGTGTGGTGTAGAATTTGTAGACCCCTGGTTCAAATGTTGCGGCGCCTAGTTCCCAGGATATCCAAGTTGATCCCCATGAAATGAAGAAGGACGGCCATCGGGCTTCATAACCTAAGGTATACGGTCCCCAAAGGTGAAGCGGGAAGCCTATTAGTACACCGACAACCAGCGCCGCAGCAGATGCTATGAGTATGTCTCTCCACTTGGTGTTTGTTAGGTTGCCAAGTTTGAAGCCCTCCGCCACCGCAACGCTTAGAGCTGGGGCGTGTAGCATGTTTCTGGTGATTATTTGGCCCATGTAAACGCTGTTGTAGAGTCCCATGGTTCCCTTCGCTGCATCCCCGCCAACTGTTAGGAAAGCAAGGTCGGTCATGGTATGATGATAGGAAGTTATCCCTAAACCGCGGTAATCCTGAGGTATCCCTATAGCTTCGCCTCGCATTCTTAAATTAGCGTAGCTTATTGCTATACTAAACAACACAAAGAACACTACCATCTGGATTGGCACTGCGCTTATTGCTACGAGTCCCGCCCAGACCACAAGCGAAATGATGAACACTGCCCAGATCAACCTGCTAGAGAAGGGGCCAGTTTTGCCTCCTTTGATCGCAGACTTAAACGAGCCCCCAAAGGTTTTGCTTGAAAGAGCTAGAAAAACGATGGCAACGCCCAGCGGGAAACCGAGTTCCGCTAGAACCGCGAGTTGTATCCCTGTCGGCTCCAATTGTGTGCCCATGTAAGTGAAGTATTGTATGCCTATGCCTGTTTGGCCCAATGCGGATGCGTTTGTTTGAATACCTGTACTCACCTCGGCGTACGGAACGATGAGCCAGAGGACGAAATGCATCAAAACGGCAGTCCATAGGAAATCCGTCGGGGCAAGAAGGTATATTCCCACCCACAGAGGTATAGATGAAAGAGTGATCACCAGATACGCGTTGCGTGCAGCTGCCCCCACAAGAGGCCCAAAGTCGTAGGCCCCAGGTATTCCAGGCATAGCTGGAATAAGTTCCTGCCAAAGACCTCCAACGTAGAACGACTGAAAAGCGAAGCCTATTACAAAGGCTATTAGTAATATCTTGAACCCTCTTCTTTGCATTAAAGGCTTTCTGGGCTCTTGCACGATTTCGTTTACTGCTGTAGCCATTGGAAACGGAAGCATCTCCTCTACAATCAGTCTGTGGCTTAGAATCAACGTCAAACTCGTGGCGAACCCTGCGAAGGAAAAGAGTAAAGCCAGCCAAAACACGATGGGTGTGGTCCACGCGTCCCAAGGTACCACAGTTCCGCCTGCTAGCATTGGTTCGAGTATGGCCGGGTCTTTAGGAACCCAAAAAGATGGTGTGAACAATCTGGCTCTAGGGGAGTATAAGCCCCCAAGTCCAGATTCTAAAGTCGTTGCCACTCCCATGCCAATCGTAAACATTCCCCACGAGACCGCCACGAAGAGCGACGAAAGTAGCATGGTATAGACCACAGTGAGCTCTTGGGCTCTGAATCCTCTTTTCTTTAGCGCTGATGAAATTATCAGTAACGCGAATATGACGAATACTGTATAAGCTGTCATGTCCATGATTACGTTTTGCTCAAACATTCCGACAACCCACACTGACCACACAGAAAAGGCGGCGACCAGTATTATCCCTGTTAGAAATGATCTCACTGTTAGTCCGCTTTCTTCAGCCTTTTTTTCCTTTGTCATTATTTCTCACTGGAAAACTTTTATTAACGTGTCTGAATAAAACTCTTTCGTTATACAAAGGAAAAAAGAGCCTTGAAATCGATTAAATTTATAACTCTACTTCTCTTGGTGCCCCTGATCTCACTCGCTTCAGCTGTTTTCGTCCAGCCGAGAGCCCTTTTCATGACCCCACAGATTGAATCAACCGACTATGAAGACATTATCAACCAGATCAACATGACTAGAATCGAGGATAATGTTAGGGAGCTTTCAGGGTTCGGGTCAAGGGTTACGGGTTACCCTGGCTACGAGGAAGCAGCGAGGTTCATCTACGATAAATTTCTCACATACGGGCTGGTAAATGTTTCCTACGAGTACTATGACTTGGCGGTTCCCATAACTTATGGCGCAAACATAACCGTTCTCTCTACAGGTCAACTAATCGACGCTTACCCGCTATGGCCGAATCTGGTTGAAACTTGTTCCATCTCACCCCAGGGGATTCAGGGACCGCTAATATACGCGGAGGACGGCGACCTCAGCGACTTCCATGACAGAGTCGAGGGAAGCATAGTTCTGATGGACTTTGACAACCGAGGAAAATGGATTAACGCTGCACAGCTTGGCGCTAAAGCGGTGATATTCATCGAAAGCGAGTGCGCAAGGATAGAGGCCGAAATGAACAAGCTGAATATACCCCTAGACTTTCCGAGATTATACGTTCGAAAACCCGACGGCCTCTATTTACTGAACCTTCTAAAGAATGCAGAAGTCTCGGTGAACATCAAATCTGAAATGAAGTATGAGAGGGTTCAGGCTAAAAATGTGGTGGGCTTTATCCAAGGAACTGAACGAGCCAATGAGGTTGTCATTCTTAGCGCACATTACGACTCCATGTCAGTTGTTCCCTTCATTTCCCCGGGAGCCGAAGAAGCTACGGGAATAGCCACACTGCTTGAACTCGCCCGATTTTTTAGCCAACGCCAGCCATTAAGGGCAATAATGTTTCTAGCGTTTTCAGGCCATGGTTTTGACTCGGCGGGAGCGCGAGAGTTTGTTGAATCACACTTCAATGAGATAGGTAGTAAGCTTAGGCTTCTTGTAAACTTGGACTTAGACACTAAAACCGATAGCTTGGGAGCCTTTTACTGGAGCGACTTGTACCAGTGGGCTGTCGGGGGGCCACTGAATCCGAATTACGTAACAATAAAGGACGTATTGTTCGATAAATATTTGCCTGCCATTAAGCAACAGTTAGGTACAGTTAAGTTTGATAATTGTATAACCCCTCAGGAGGGTCTTATCGCTAAATATTTAACTGATTTCTTTTTCAGTTTAGACAGCGAACCGTTCAGCGTAGCTGGCGGACTGGGAATCAGCTACTACTCGACTTACGCTTCGAGGTTCTACTACAAGACACCGTACGACACATATGATAAATTGGACTTTGAAAACCTGAAAACCCAGGCAGAGATCATATTTTGCAGCCTCTTCAGCCTCATTAATGACGGCCAGCTTGATCTTCCAGAACTGAAGCCGATCCGTGCCGACCCTCTGAGAGGGGGTATCGCAACCTTGAAAGGCCAAGTTGTAGAGTTCAACAAGTCAATCGCATGGTATGCGCCGGTTCCCAATTCTTTAGCTGTCATAACAGAGGCGAGAGGAATTTCGCCTGAAGCTAGAGGCCAAGAAAGAGCACGAGCTAGGCTGAAACCTGGGCAGCAATTCATTGTTCTAGCTGATGAGAACGGCTATTTTACGGTACACTGTCTGCATTATTTGCGAAGGTATTCTGTTGTATCCTACGCCGATACGCCAAATGTCGGTCCTGTAAAATTTGCTCCCGACTATGGAATATATGGCTTAAGGTATAGTAAAGAAGCGATAATGGACAGTGCTGAAGTTTTCATAAAGTCGGTTGTATTTAGGTGCGGGAGCATCGCTGTGTTGGGCATCGTTAACCCCGTCAGCTTGCAGCCCACCTTGGTGAGCCTGGAGATAAAGGATTTTGCAACCCATAGCTCTCCAGACTTTGTAGGTTTAGCGGTAGATTTTCCAAACGCCCTGATTTTCGCAGAACCCGGCTTAAAAGTTGAGGTCGTCATAAAGGAGTCGGGGCGTGTTGATCCCTTTGGTATTTTAACTAACGCCAGCAAGGAGGAACCTAATGGCTCCGGTTTTAAAGTTGAATTTTGTGACTCTTTAATTGTAAACAATTTTCAAATTTTACAGGATCTATACTTGTTAGATGATTTACGGCTTCAGACAGCTGAAAAATGGGACATTTATGGCGCTAAGGCAGTGAACTTTCACAACGACTCAGGGAGGCACATAGAAAACGCCACCAAAGCCTTACAGGCCCAAAACTATGAAGAGTTCCATAAAGAGTTGATAGCGGCTTGGAGCCTGGAAATCTCCGCTTATGTGGAAACGAAAGGGCTCCTGAGGGACGTTACATCCACCACTGTCTTTTTCTCCATCCTATTGATCCCATTCACGTTTTTGGCTGAAAGGTTTATTGGAGCTTCTCGGAAGATAATAAAGAGGATTCTTTTGATAGGGGTCATATTCGTCTTCTTTAGCATTTTATTCTACTTTGGCCACCCAGGATTTAAGATAGCTCCCAATGTTTACATGATCATCATGGCGCTTGTACTAGCGGTATTTTCCTTGCCAGCGATAGTGCTTCTCTTCTCAAAAACAGCAGCCACCCTGAAGGAGGTTAGGGAATCACTTCTTGGAGCTCACTTCGCTGAAATAAGCAGGAGCAGCGCGGTTCTAGCCGCCTTTTCTATTGGAATTGAAAACATGAGAAAAAGAAAAATGCGGACCCTACTTACTTTAACATCAATCACTATTGTCATTTTTTCGCTGATCTCGTTTACATCAGTGGCTTCTATTTCTATAACAACGGTCCGCGAGGCCCCAGGCAAAGTAGTATACAATGGCGTATTTATAAGAGCCCCTTACGCCATTAACCCAATCTCACAAGATCTTGTTGACTACTTAGACACATACCAAAACATCGCAACAATCGCAAAGAGGGCTGCCCTCTTCCCAAGGGGAGGAGGGTCTCATGGTTTCAGCAGTTCAGGTGGAGAGACCTTTACGAGAGCCGCAATTATGGGCCTGTCCCACCTAGAGGCGGAAGTCACCGGGCTTAATGAGTCCTTAATTGAAGGCCATTGGTTTACCAGTGACGATGCATGGGTATGCATTGTACCAAGCTCGCTTAACCTCAACACTGGTGATACCGTCTTCTTTGCGGGGAAGGCTTTCAACATAACTGGGATCTACGATAGTAGTCGCTACGAGAACGTAACCGACTTTGATAAGGGCATTGTTACGCCTGTATTGGGATTGTCGAGAGCGGGTGCAGCGCACGTGGGTGCAGGGGAAATGGTGATTTTCCCTTACGAAGTTGCTTTAAGTTTGGGGGCTGAAACGTTTAGCGTTGCCATGAAATTTGGGGAATCGGGCATCGTCCGTGACACAGCGCAAAAATTGGCTGCGGTATTGTCAGGTCTTTACATCTATGCTGGTGTTGATGGAAAAATCCTAACATACTATAAGGGTGTGGCGGTTGCTGTCGCGGGTTGGCATCTACTAATAATTCCTTTCGTGGTGGCCTCCTTCAGCATGTTTAATCTCATGCTTGCGTCGGTTTATGAGCGTGTCCGAGAAATTGGGATTTTCAGTTCGCTGGGCCTATCTCCTCTTCATGTATCGGGCATGTTTCTTGCTGAGGCGTTGGTTTATGCGGTTTTGGGCTCGGTGATAGGGTACGTCGCAGGGATGTTCGGAAGCGTGGTCTTACACACATTTCAAGTGCTCCCACCAGAGTTTGTCCCAAACATCACTTCCTCATGGGTGATGACCGCAGTTCTTCTGGGAATGGCCTCCGTCTTGCTTGCTACGCTGTACCCGACGTACAAATCATCGAAACTTGTAACTCCCTCCCTCAAGCGGAAATGGGAGATCCCAACAGAGCCAGTAGGAAATGAATGGGAGATCCCGTTGCCGTTTCGTGCTAGTGCTGGCGAAGTGGGCGGAATTCTTGCCTTCATGAAAGAGTTCTTTGAGGCGCACGGCACGGAGAGGGCGGGGAAGTTTTGGGCACGTGAATTGGGGTTCTCGGAAAGGGAGGAGGAAGGCGTTGTTGAGAAATCGTTGAGGACTCTTGTGAGGCTACAACCTTATGAGGCGGGCATAGAACAGCATTCTGAGCTGATTGCTACCTTACCGAAGGAAGAAAACCTCTTCCTCCTTAAACTTCGAATAACGCGGGTGACAGGGATGACAAATGTTTGGATGTCCGCAAATAGAACCTACATAGATTCAATTAGATCACAGTTATTAATCTGGAGATCCCTCAGAAAAGAGAGTAGAGAAAGGTACCTTACCAAAGCAGCGGAATTGTGACAGGAAAGATGGGAGAAAAAAATTACGAACGCGGATTCACCTTTAGATCGATACTCGCCACCCTTTACGTTGCCGCCATCCTACAGCCAGCAGTTGTATGGGTTTATTTGGCTACTGGCTTGGGATTATGGGGCGTTACTATTTACGCCGTAATTTACTTGTTCAGTGAACTCGCGATTATTTCAGGAAGGCCCCTCACAAAACAAGAGGTGCTCGTACTCCTAGTCGGCGGCTCCAGTGCATCCCTGTTTTATTCTTTCGGCACCGGATTAATCTTCGCAGAGTATTTCAGGAGACACCCATTGATTGCTGCCGCCGGCCTCACCAATCGTATCCCTAACTGGTACGCCCCACCCGTCGACTCCCCTGTTTGGGGTCTCCGCACGCTCTTTCATCCTGACTGGATTATTCCAATAAGTCTAATTTTAGTTTTTTGGGTTTCGGTGCTTATGATTGATTTATCGTTGGGCTATCTGGCCAGCGAGATATACATCGAACGCGAAAAATTACCGTTCCCCATGCAGCAGGTCCAGGCGCAAATTTGCACCACTCTTTCAAAGAAGAAAATGCCCAGAGTGTTCATAGTTTGCGCGGTGTTTGGCTTTGCCTATGAAGGATTACTGTTCGGCCTCCCCACGATTACTGGAGCTATGTGGAACGTACCCATCTGGGTGATTCCAATACCTTGGATCGACCTCAACTTCTTGGTGGAGAAAGTTTTACCCGGGGCTTCTTTTGGAATATCAACCGATCTATTTCCGATCGCACTCGGCCTAATTCTTCCACCCGTTGTCACGTTTAGCATATTCATGGGTTCAATGGCGCTTTATTTCTTCGGCAACTGGCTCTTGGTTCAACAGGGGCTTTTCACAGATTGGTCGCCCGGCATGAGCCTGGGCAGCGCTTGGAATAGATCTGTACTTAATTTCTGGGCGGGTCCAAACATACTGTTAACGATTGCAGCCGGCGTTCTCCCGTTTATTCTTCCACTAGTTTTGCACCCTAAGCGCATCATTGCGCCGTTTAAGGGTTTGTCAAAGCCCCACTCGAGTGGGAGGAGAGGAACGATTTTCATCACAAAAACGTTTCTCGTTTTTCTTTTAGGAATTGCTATAAACGTCATTACCGTTCACATACTGGTTCCAGGCTTTCCGGTTTGGATTCTCCTCCTCGCCTCATTCGGCTTAACTTTTCTATTAACAAACGCCTATGCCCGATCGATAGGAGTAACAGGGATGACGCCAGATATCCTGTTCACGCCGTACATTACGAGGTATGGTATACTCGCGTCTGGTTATAAGGGCGTCGACATCTGGTTTGCTCCAATACTTGTTTCCGCAGGCGGATCAGGCTGGGTTGCAAACTTTAAGACTGCGGAGTTAACCTTGACCCCGCGAATGGATATAATCAAGGCGCTTTTGATAGCGGTGCCATTAGGAATGCTTTTCGCCCTCATTTATACGCAAATGTTCTGGTCCATCTCGCCTATTCCTTCCTCGATTTTCCCCGTGCCGTATTGGGATGTTGACGTAACAATGACGTATTTCTTCGTCTCTGGTAAAGCAGCACTGTTCAAAGTGGACTGGATGGTTGCCACTTTTTTGGTCGGAATAGTGTTGCAGGGTCTAAGCGATTTTGCACATCTTCCTATTTCACTCATTGGAATAGCTGCTGGCGCTACGAGTCCGATAGCCACCTCTGTAGGCATGTTGCTCGGAATCATTGTAGGAAAGGTGCTGCAAAGGGTTTTTGGAAAAATATGGTTTCAAACCCAAGCTTCCACGATAATGGCGGGGTTGATGACAGGCGAAGGACTTGTAATAGCCTTTAGCGCTGCCATAGCCATGATCTTCAAGTCAACGTGGATTCTCCCCTACTGACCCGCCAAATCTGCTATTCCCTTCGCATTTGAATTCGGTTATTTTCGTGAGGCAGCGTCTCCGTGTAAACTTCGGTTAACTAACTTTTATGAAGCTTTAAAAATAATATGGGCTGATTTCAACTTCTACTTATATGGAGAGTAAAGTTTTGGGTCTTTACTCAAACCTTTTTCGGAGGTCAATAAATTATCAAAAAAAAAGAAACTTAGGCTCTTATTTTGAGCCTTTTCAGTGCTGGCAGCTTTCTGAGTCCGATGATGGCGGTCAGCAACACTAGGATCATTATGGCTCCCGTGAACGGAAACTCTGGAATTTCGAATTGCGGCCCGACGGTGTATTCAAGGGGGTTACGCAGCTTCGTTGCTGTCTCTTCCATGGTGGGCGCTATGTTCTGGTCTACCGGCGTGTGGATGACTATGTAGCCTTTCGTCTCAACTATGTCGCCCGCGGCGCCGTTGTAGGTTCCTTTGAGCCATTGCAGGCATCTGTGTCGGTCGCTCTCCAGTGCTTGGTTAAATTGGAAGATATAGTCAGGCGTAGGTGGGCCTGTGATGGTTCCTCCGCAGTAAGTGGGGATGAAGCCTATGTTGGCTTTGGGCTTTTCGGCTGAGTCTGGTCGGCTGCCGTTGTAGCTCCACCAGCCCACCGGGTCCGTTGGGCTCCAGACGTCGGCGATTGTCGGTAATTCCTCCGTCGAGATCGTCGTTATGACGCCGGCTGTGTTCTTCCACGTGAAGTTCCCATAGATCGGGTAAAAGCTGCTGTTGCTGAAACCGGAGTCCATGATAAATACATCGCTGATGGTGTAATTCGCTAAGTTGGTCTTAATGAAGTAGGTTCTGTGGTAGCGCACCAGGGGGTTCAGGTCCGGCTGGTAGTAAACCCTGAGCAACATGCTTGTGGTGACGTTGTAGTCAAATATAGTTCCCCAGAAGTCTGAGGCGTTTGCCTCCGTGTAGTTAAGGTCCACGAATATGGGGCCGCTGTTCACGACCGAAAGTATTTTTCCCTCTCCGAACCAAGATGTGCCCCAACCGTCAGACCACATAGTGGCTACGGACACTTGACCAACACCTCCAAAGCCAGGCCAGAGATTCGGATAAGTAACCAGAGAGCCGCCGCTGTATAAGTTGAAGGGGTTCTTCCACATGGGTGTGCAGAAATAGTTGTACTCCACGCCAGCCTTGAAGGCAGT